>Ga0222628_1000976_pt1 | contig 10338 bp, 12 predicted proteins | sample AntAcemetageno95_FD_179860 | JGI IMG/M metagenome (GOLD analysis project Ga0222628, IMG submission 179860) | Saline water microbial communities from Ace Lake, Antarctica - #95 | ecosystem: Environmental > Aquatic > Non-marine Saline and Alkaline > Saline | place: Antarctica: Ace Lake | collected... | reverse complement strand
ATCGCTTCAAATACTTTCGATATTGTGTTATGTTTAGAAACATTGGAGCATTTGCAGAACCCTCACAATACAATAAAAGAAATATTAAGATTATCTAAAGATAATGCGTTAATATTCTTATCAATGCCGAATGAATATAATTTTTGGCTTAGACTTCAATATCTTTTTGGGGTGAAAGATGATATGAAAGATCCATTCCAAGTAGTTAATCACAATTTACATATACACCTACCAAGAGTAAAAGATATAAAAAGATTATTTAGTAGTTATCTTAATATAGAAAAAACCTATTATGGATGGGATTCATATCGTGCACCTAAAATATTTAATAAAATATTAACTATATTGGCAAAAGTATGGCCAAGTGTATTTACAAGGATAGTTGTAATCAAGGGAAAGAAAAATACTACTTTACAGTAGTATCATAAAGTTTATAAAGGGTGATGTTTTATTAAAAATAGAAAAATGATGTATGTTATGACTGGGGATAAAGGACTTATCGCATCCTCTTTAAAAAAAAGATTAGAAAAACAAGGCAGCAAATGTATTCTTGGTATGGACTTGAGAGAAGGAAAAGATATTTGTAAAGATTTAAAATCAAAAAAATGTGAAGCAGATATGATGTTTCATATAGCCGCACAGTGTAAAATTAATAAATGTATATCGGACCCAGATTGGGCTTTTGAAAATGTAATGGGAATACACCAATCATTAGAATTCTGCCGGAAGAATAATATTAAAAAAATAGTAGCCTTTTCTAGTTCAAGAGTATTAAGTCCCGAGAGAAATACATATACTGCTTCAAAAATATATTTAGAAGAACTTTGTAAAGCATATTATAATTGCTATGGTATAAAATATATTATTATCAGACCAAGCACAGTCTATGGTCCATTTGATGATAAAACACATAGGCTTGTAGATTTGTGGATAAGGGCTGCACTACGCGGGAATGATTTAAAGATATATGGGGATCCAAAAACAAAAACTTTAGACTTTACTTTTATAGATGATTTTGTAGATGGTGTTATATTAACATTAAAAAATAAAAAATGGAATGAAGAATATAACTTATCTGGAGGAGAAGAATATAACTTAAATAAACTAGCTAAATTTATTATTAAAGAAACAGGAAATAAAAGTAGGCATATCCTTAACAGCCAAAGGTCGAGTAAAATAAAAATAATGCCTATTGAAAAACAACAGCCTCAGCAAGTTAATGTAGATATTTCTAAAATGAAAGATATAGGATATAAGCCTAAGGTTACACTGGAAGAAGGTATTAAAAAAACAATTAAATTTTATATAGATGAAAAACTAAAATGATAATAGGAGTAGTCGGTGTAGGATATGTTGGAGGATCAACAGCAAAGTCTTTAAGTAAATATCATAAAATTATTCTATATGATAAATTTAAAGAACCTTATACTTCTCCTGATAAATTAGTTAATGCTGAAGTTATCTTTATATGTGTCCCTACCCCTATGTCTAAAAGTGGAGAAACAGATTATTCTGCAATATATAATTCTATAGAAACATTAGAGGATATATTTTATGATACTCGTTTAAAGAACAGACCATTAATAATTATAAGATCAACTACTGTCCCTGGCACAACCTTTAAATTAACTAATAAGTATTCTTTTAATCTTGCTTATAACCCAGAATTTCTTAGACAAAATCATGCATTAAAAGATATGAAAAAAACTAATAGGATTATAATTGGGGCGTCTAGGGATAAAGATTTTAAAATAATTGAAAACATATATAAACCACTTCTCCCAGACGCAAAATATATTAAAGTAAATATTAAAACTGCAGAAATGATTAAATATTCAGCCAATGTTATATTGACAGGGCAAATTGCTATGGCTAATGAAATTTATCAAATATGTGAAGCCTCTAAAATAGATTATAATAAAGTAAAGAACGCTATCTTATTAGATGATAGAATTGGAAAAAATATAAATGTCCCAGGCCCTGATGGTAAATTAGGATTTGGATGGGCGTGTTTCCCCAAAGATCTTAATGCCCTTATATACTTTTCCAGAGAAAATAATTATAGACCATATCTCCTGGAAGAAATATGGAGATTAAATCAAAAAATAAGAAAATGAGAAATGTGTTATTCACAACTGTTAATGGAATGTTAAAACCATCCAAAGGAAAAGGATTAAGTAATACAAAATTAGGCAAATTTGTATATGAGAGAGTATTCATTCCTACCAAACCAAACTATATTGAAGTCGAGGGATTTAAATTATATATACATCCAGGAAAAGATTTTTTCTCAGATAGCCTTTTGGTCTCAAAAGAATATGAGCCGATAGAAACTAAAGTAATAAAAGATTTGATTAAAGAAGGTGATATCGTTGTAGATGCTGGAGCTAATATTGGTTACTATACTATCCTCTTATCAAAAGCAATCGGCCCCAATGGAAAAGTATATGCCTTTGAGCCAGAAAGAAGTTGTTTCGATTTGCTCACTAAAAATATTAAAGAAAACAATTGTAATAATGTTGTATTAGTCAATAAAGCTCTTTCTGATAAAGAAGAAAAAATTAAATTTTATATAGATAAAAAAGATAAAGGGTTAAGTGGAATATTAAATGATAGTGAAAAATATGAAGTTGCAGTTCAAGCTACAACTTTAGATAATGAAATAACTGAATCTATAGATTTTATGAAAATGGATATTGAAGGATCAGAGTTAAATGCATTAAAAGGAGCAACAACGTCGCTACGCTCCTGTAAAAAGATGGTAATTGAAGTACCAGAAAATAGAAAAGACTTTAATGATATTAAGGAATTATTGATTAATAATAAATATAAAATAGAACGACTTGACGAAGGGAATGTTTTATGTATTAAGAAGGATAAGGAGGTGTTAAAATGAAAATATTAGAATATTTAAATTTAATTATTTATGGATTCTTTATGATATTTTTTATATATTATATTGGCAGTTTTGGATTAGCTGATTTTATAGTAGAAGGAAATACTAAATCTATAATTGTTTTGAATACAGGAATATGGTTAGTTTTAATTATGTTCTGTGCAGATAAATTTTTTAGAGTACTAGGAAATACAAGAGGAAAAGAATAAGATGGAGATGACGATAGGAGAATTTGTCGATAGAATAAGTATCCAATTACATAAGGTAGAAAAGATAGGGGAAGAATCTTATCCTGAATTTGTTCATCTAACTGAAGAACTTTTATTAAAAACTCCAGTTGAAAATTTTGAAGAAGTTATAAAAAGTATTAGAGAATTATACCAAATTAACGGAGAAATATGGAAATTAGAATCTGATTTGAGACAAGGAAGAGAAGGCAACCTTGGGCTAAAAGAAATCGGAAAACGTGCAATTGAAATCCGCAACTGGAATAATAAAAGAATAGCAGAGCAAAATAGGTTAATAGATATCTTCGGTGGTTTTAAAAATATAAAAAAAGATCACGCATCAGAATGAAAATATTTTTAATCATTACTAGTTTTAAAGAGCTAACTTTAGAGAGAGCAATTAAAGCAGCTCTTGATCAAAAGACTTCTTTTAAATATGAAGTTATAGTTGTATCTCCACAAGATAAAGATTTAAGAATGGCTAAAGGCATGGGGGCAATCCCATTTAAAGACCCAGGTAAAGGGAAAAGTTTTGCACTTAATCTTATCTTTAAAAAAATAAAAGCTGATATTTTAATATTTACCGACGGTGATGTATATATAAATGATATTGCCATTGAAGAAATAGTTAATAGTTTTTCAGATCCACACATTGGATGTATAACTGGAAGACCTGTCCCTATAGAAAACAAATCAACCAAATATGGATACTGGGCCAATGTCTTGCTTAACGCTGCACATAGGATAAGAATGGATTTATGTAAAAATAATAAATTTATAGAATGTTCTGGATATTTATTCGCGTTTAGAGGCAATCTAATAAAAGAAATACCTCTTGATGTAGCTGAGGATGCCTACATCCCATACCGCTTCGCTGAAAAAGGATATAGAATTAGATATGCAGACAAGGCAGAAGTCTATATAAAAAATGTAAATAATTTTAAAGACTGGATATTACAGAAAACAAGAACAAGCAAGGCTCACGAAACATTAGATAAATATGTAGATACTGAATCTAATAAAAAAGTTAAATCTTTTTCTGAAGAGGCTAAAGGATTGTTTAAAGTTTTATCTGAGCCAAGAAATCTAAAAGAATTCTATTGGACAATCCAATTGATCTTTGCTAGATTATGGATGTGGATAAATGTTAAAGTTGATACTACATTTAGAAATAAACATTATAACGATGGGTGGGAAGTATCACATTCAACTAAATAAAAAAGTTACTACTAATAAGTAGTGCCGAAAGGTTTATAAACTATTAACCCTATAGAGAGAGTATGACAGAAGAATCAAAAGAATGGTCCTCAAAATTTAATCCATTTAATAGCGATAAACTTTTATCTCAATTACCTCGTTGGAAAGGTATCAAAGAATGGAAAGAAGGAAATGGTAACTTACCAGCTCCTACGACTATTAGTATTGACCCAGCCAATATTTGCGATATATCATGCAAAGGCTGTAACGCTGAATTCATTATGCAGAGAAATAATAATATTATGACCAAAGATACATTAATAGAAATAGCAGATTTCTTACCAACATGGGGAGATTCTAATTATAAAGTTGAAACTGTATGTATAGGAGGAGGTGGAGAAAGTTTATTAAATCCATATACAAAAGACTTTATCCAAAAACTTAAAGAAAATGGTATTCAATCTGGAATTGTAACTAATGGGACTCAAATAAATAAAAATTTAGAAGCCCTTTGTGATTGTGAATGGGTAGGAGTATCAATAGATGCCGGTACTCCTGAAACATATATTGAAGTTAAAGGAGCAGATAAATTTGATAAAGTTGTTGAAAATATAGAATTATTAATAAAAGAATCTAAAAGAAAAAACTCAACATTAAATCTTCCAGGGAATGGGCATGGTGTAAGTTGGAAATATTTATTAAGACCAGAAACAATTGACGAGATATATATAGCAGCTAAAATTGCGAAAGAAATAGGATGTAGGAATATGCACATTAGACCTATAGCCCCATCGTGGGATAAAATAAATGGAGCAACTGATGTTTTCAATGAACATGATATTTATAATTTCAGAGAACAATTAAAAAAAGCTAGAAAATTAGAAGATGAAAATTTTGGAGTATATGGAATAACTCATAAATTTAATGGAGACTTTACTCCATCTTATGATTTTAACAAATGTAATGCAATTTATATGTCAGCTGTTATTATGCCACCAACAGATAAAGATAAAGGAATTTTTGATATTACAACATGTTGTGACAATCGAGGTAATAACTTATTGACACAAAAGAATATGGCATCTGTAGAACAAATCAGAAATTATTGGGGGAGTAAAGAACATAGAGAATTAATAGATAAAATAGATGTTAGTAAATGCACAAGATGTACATTTTCTCCTCATCAAAAAATATATGAGAATGCTATAGAAATAAATAATATGACATATAACTTTATATAATGGGAGAAAAATCAATTAAAAACAAAACAGTGAAAATAGAAGAATGGTCAAATAAATTTAATCCTTTTAATAGCGACAAAAATTTAGTACATAGTGCTCATTATTTTGCTATATTAAAAAGAAAAATATTACCACCAATTAATATCAATTTTGATATGACAAATATATGTAATTATAATTGTAGATTTTGTATGTTTGCTAATCGTAAAAGAACAGACCCAACAGGAGAAACATTTAGAGATGCTTCTAGTTTAACATCTAAATATATTTTAAGTTTACCAAAAATCTGGAAAGAATGGGGCGCTAAAGCAGTTTGTATAAGAGGAGGAGGAGACCCAACATGCCATCCTGCTTGTAGAGATATGTTGCCAGAATGTAAAAAGCAGGGGCTAGATGTCGGATTTGTATCAAATGGTTTTTTATGTAATGACTCAAGTTGGTGGAATGCTATTAATAAAAATTGTAAGTTTGTAGGATTTAGTATAGATGCAGGTAATAAAAAAGATTACACAAAAACCAAAGGGGTTCCTGGAGATCAATTTAGCAAAAGTTAAAAAGAGAATGGGTAGCAAATTAAATATTGGGTTCAAGTTTCTTATTGATGATAAAAATTATAAATCCATTTATCAAGCAATCAAGATAGCTAGTGAAATCGGATGCAATACAATTCATATAAGACCAGCAATAAGCCCAACACAAATAAAATTATTTAAAGAACATGGAAATGAAATTTGGAATCAAGTGAGAAGAGGAAGAAAATTTGAAAGAGACAATTTCAAAGTAATGGGAGTAACCCATAAATTTAATCCAGATATGAGTAAAAAACATGAGTTCGGAAAATGTAGAGCTAGTATGCTTACAAGCACTTGGTGTGCAGATGGTAAAGTATATATGTGTACAGATACAAGAGGAAACCCATGGGCTTATTTGTCTGACCACTATCCAAACCCTAAAAAATTTATCAAATATTGGGGGAGTAAAGACCATTGGAATAAAGTGGATAGAATATCCTTAAAAAAATGTGATCGATGCACACTCTCTCCTCAAAATGAATATTTTGAACATGTATTTATAAATGACGAAATGGAAATAAATTTAATATAGAATGAAAAAGGAGGTAAAATAAAAATGACTGTTGAAACAATTATAGCATGTAATTTAATTACATGGTGTGGGCTATTGCTTTTAGTTGCGGTACTTATATCCTTTTTTGGGCCATCTCGTAGTAGGATATATAGACAAGATTTATCTAATATGTATGTTGCTGGAAAGATTAAGCAAATTGCTAGTAATGAGGGGATAGATTTAAATGCTGAATTTTCTGCATTTGCTAAAATTACTAAAAATAAAAAAATAGATTATCAAGAGCTAGATTTAACTGTAGAAAGAGAACTGCAGGAAAAAATAGCAGATAGTAAAATAAAAGCTATTAAGGAAGATAAGGCTTAATCTATAATATAAATTTTTAATTTTTTAATTTAATATGGGAAAAAACACTTTAGATAATAGGGGTAAGAAAGTAATAACCTTCTTTAAAAATCCAAAGGTTATTTTTCCTATAATTCTAATTCTTTTAGTAGTACTTGGACTGTATATTAGAATACTCCCAATGACAACTCATGGTGTTAATCCTGGGTTATGGGACATAACCACTAACGACTGGACATTAGGGCCAGACCTTGACCCTTGGTCATTTGTAAGGAATGCGAAAAACATCGCTCATAATGGCTCTATTCCAGCCATAGATACGTTTAGGAATGTACCACTGGGTGTAGAAAACTGTAGAGAAACACTACTTTTACCTTATATTATTTATGGGATATATGAAGTAGTTAATATCTTTGGAGAGTTCAACATGGAATTTGCAGGAATATTATACCCTCTATTGATGTTCGGATTAAGTATTATAACTTTTTTCTTATTCACCCGCGAAATATTTGTATTAAAAGATAAAATTAAAGCTAATATTATAGCTTCAATTTCAACTTTCTTTTATGTAACTATCCCAGTTATCCTACCAAGAACTATTGCTGGTATCCCGGAGAAAGAATCTGGTGGCTTTTTATTTATGTTTCTAGCTCTATATCTATTTATAAAAGCCATTAACTCAAAAGGAATAAAACTATCAATATTGTATGGAGTTTTAGCAGGAGTTTCTACTGCAGCTATGAGATTTCTATGGGGTGGAGCTATATACGTTTTCGCTACAATCTTCTTAGCAATTTTTTTAGCATTCTTATTCAATAAGATTGATATTAAATATTATATAATATATACTTCATGGATAATAACCTCTCTTGCTATGATGTTCTTTTTATCTAGTTGGTTTACTGTAGTCAGTATATTAACATTGCCATATACAAGTGTCTGTATTGTTCTATGGTTGCTATTATCTATCCATTTAATTTTATGTAATACTAATCTTTCTAATAACAATATAATAAAATATCTACAATCTAAAGTAACAAATAAAGTTTTATCTATAATTATAACTTTTATAATAATAGCATCTTTATCTTTAATCATATTTGATATTTCATTTATCATTGATAAACTTAGGGTAATATATGAATTGTTATTTAATCCAATTACAGGGAGATGGAATACAACTGTTGCTGAAAATAGGCCTCCCTTTTTATTAGAATGGTTCGGAAACTTTGGACCATTTGTTGGAAAGATCCCATTAATGTTTGCTATGTTTATCTCTGGATCTATCTTGTTCTTTAAAGAAATATTTAAAGATATAAAAAAGAAAGAATCTATCGGAATAACTATTGCATTTTGTGTACTTTTAATTGGGATGATATTCTCTAGAATATCACCGTTAAGTATATTCAACGGGAGTAACTCAATCAGTATATTATTATTCTTTGGTTCGATGGCTTTTTTCATATATTCAATAATAAGATTATCAATTAAATACAATCTTAATAAGGTCAAATTTGAATATCTTTTATTATTATCTTTCTTCATATTGTGTTTATTCACAGTGCGTGGAGCAATAAGATTGACAATGATATTGGCTTCTGTTTCTACAATCTTTGTAGGTTATCTTATCGTCGAATGTATATATGCATCTAAAAAACATTTTAAGAATAAAGAAATAAAATCCGGAACAAGTATTATAAAGCCTATTTCTTTTGGGATATTAGCTATAGTAATTTTATCTAGTTGTTTTACTGGCTATACTTATTATAATACATCAACCACTAACTCATATAATTTTGTTCCTAACTATTATAATATACAATGGCAAAAAGCAATGGACTGGACAAGAAATAATACTCCTGTTGATTCTGTATTTGCTAGCTGGTGGGATTATGGATATTGGATACAAGCTTTAGGAGAAAGAGCAACTATTACTGATGGGGGGAATGTTATAGCTTATTGGAATTATCTAATGGGAAGACATGTATTAACTAGCGATAATCAAGAAGACGCTTTAGAGTTTTTATATAATCATAATGCTAATTATTTATTAATCGATAGTTCTGATATTGGAAAATATGGTGCATATAGTAGTATCGCTAGTAATGAAGAACATGAAAGATTTTCTACTGTCCCAACATTATTATTAGATTTAGAGCAAACACGTGAAACAAATAATGTAACATCTTTCTTCTATAAAGGAGGCATGAATATAGATGAAGATATAATATATGCAGGCAATGGTACAGAATATTTTTTCCCTCAATCCCAATCTGCTATTTATGGAATTGTTGTTGAAATAAGAAATGACAATACTATAAATAAAATAGATATTATAATATTTAATAAAGGAACTATCACTTCGATCCCATTAAGATATGGAGAATACAATGGAGCTTATTATGATTTCGGGAAAGGTATTAATGGAACAATAAAAATAATACCAAGGATAGATGGATCAAACGCGGTATATACTAATGGTGCTTTACTATATCTTTCACCAAGGGTAACAAAAACATTATTCTCCAATTTATATCTTTTAAATGACCCTACTAATAAGTTCCCTAACTTTAAAATATCATATGTTGAACCAGATATTCTTAGTAATAAAAATGATATATTCTTTTATGACCCAATAGGAATAATAGGACCGATAAAGATATGGTCTATAAATTATTCTGGGAATGAACAACTTAGAGAAGAATATATTGATATTGATCCTGATAAATATTTAGATTGGAAATTATAAGCTCTTTGTTACTACTAAAAAGTAATACCGAAAGGTTTATAAAGGTATATATCTATAGATAGAGATAGGACTACTATATAATGGTAAAAGAAAAAATGACAGAGGAAGATGAACCAGAAGTTTATAAAAAAGTTTGTCCTTATTGTAAGAAAAAATTTCTTTCTTTGAGTAAGAAACAATTGTTATTTAATTATACTAGCCATGTAGGTTCTTGTAAGTTCAATAAAGAGGAGAAAAAATAAAATGACATTTGGATGTTTCGCTGGATTTGCAGGTTTTGATTGTAGTATTTTATGGATTATGATGATAGGTTTATTTTTTGTGGCGGCAATCTTTAGAAAAAATATAGCTGAAGGACTTCTTGACATGGACTTCTCACTCATAGGAGGAGCAGGAATAGGATGTTTAGTCTTTTTTATTATGACTTATATAACTCACTCTATGAAATGGAGTGGAATTGCTGGACTAGTTGGTGTAATCGTTGGTGGTTTTATTGGAGCTCAATTTCTTCCTGACGTTGAAGGAGGCTCTGGAGGAGATGGTGATGGCTGGTTCTAGTGTTATAATAGAAGGAAAAGAAATAAAGAAAACAAAAGGAAA
>Ga0222628_1000975_pt1 | contig 10344 bp, 13 predicted proteins | sample AntAcemetageno95_FD_179860 | JGI IMG/M metagenome (GOLD analysis project Ga0222628, IMG submission 179860) | Saline water microbial communities from Ace Lake, Antarctica - #95 | ecosystem: Environmental > Aquatic > Non-marine Saline and Alkaline > Saline | place: Antarctica: Ace Lake | collected... | reverse complement strand
TTTTGCGGAAGCTGTGCCGAATATAAACACTATACCTATTACAAAAGCAAAGTTCTTTATGTTTGCTTCTCTGTATAACCAGTCCATGAAGCTCTTTTTTTGTTTTTCCATTAGAATTTATACTCCCAATGTATTAATCTATATAGTCCATACCCAGCAAAATTTGCACCAATATCTTTACTATCCCATTCACCACCAACCATCACATCTACCTGCTCTTTGGCTAGGCTGATAACCAATAGCCCTAAAGCTGACTCGTACCATTGCCATTGCCGTACTGTCTCAAGTTCATCTACGATGATATAAGATGCTCCTGCATGTAGAACCTTATCCGTAGGTATAAATGATAACGGGTCTATAGCAAAGCTAAACGATAATAGTAGTATTAGTAAAAGTTTCATTATAGAGTTGTCCAAGTTAGAACACCGCTACCATTAGTTACTAATACTTGTCCAGCTGTTCCGTCTGTGGCTGGTAATGTGTAAGCACCAACTTTAACAGTGTCGCCAAATACACCTTTCTTAGCAACACTCAACCCACCATCTGTCTGTAAAGAACCATCGGTAGTAGTAGTGGCTTCTGTGGTATCGTCTGTTTTGACTATGCCTGAGAATGTGGCTCCAGTAGAACTAAACTCTGCTACTTGTGTAAAGCCTGAGACAGAATCTAAAGTTCCAGCTACTCCAGTTCCTATCCTAAGAGAACCTCCACCAGTAGCAAATACCAAATCTCCATTACTTCCCACATCGTAAGGCATAAATCTTAAAGAATAATTACCCCAAGCGCTATCGGCATTTGTTCCAGCTAAAACCTGCCAGTTTCTGTTTATAGCGTTTGTTACACCAAGTTGCATTACATTACTTTGAACATCTAAATCTGTTCCAGTTAAAGTCATAAGTCCAGTGCCACTTACTGCTCCACTAAAAGTACCTGTAGTGGCTGAGATGCCATTAAGAAACTCACATGCTGCAGAAGCTGTAAGTTTAACTTTATATACTCCAAAATTATACAGTAATAATTGACCTCTTTCGGTATTAGCATCAGCATATACTGCATTATACGAATCATCACTTGTTCTAACTATAAAAGCAGCAGTTCCACCCTTTAACGTTAAATCTCCAGCTATCCCTACATCACCGCTAAAAGTACCTGTAGTACCTGAGATAGCCTGTGCTGATAATGAGCCAGGGATAACAGTTGCCCCTGTGTCAGCATTGTGCCACGCTAATATCGTTTGCATCTTCTCCCATGTTAATGTATCAAATTTAAAACTCATTTTATGCTCCTAATGGTATTAGATTAATTACCAAATCTGTTGGTCCAGATGCAGCACTAATTGCAGTTTGGTCTACTCGCCAATAATCACCCTTTTTAACTGGGAATGTAATAGAACCATAATTGACAAAAGTTGTATTACCGCCATCTAGCCTCTGGTTAGCAGAATCTCTAGTTATTAATACTGTAGGTGTTGATGCAGCATCTGTATACCCCTCTATAGCCCAACCTTGTTGGTTGCCTACGTCTATATGAGCTACAACAAACAAATCTGTTGCTGCTAGGTAATCGGTTCCAACTGTGTGCGAGTCAATAACCCATGCGCCTAAAACCCTGCCCATTTCCACCCTTGCTGTACCATTGGGAGTTAGTACTATCGGAGCGTTAACGCCTGTTGATGCTATTGTATTTGTTATTATTGAAAGTGTCCCGATATGCGCTGATAGCCAAGGTTGACTTGCTGAACCAAAAGGCTGTGCAACGTAATCACCGCTTGAGTCCATTCCGTAAAAAGTAGAGAAACCACAACGCCCTACATGTCTATAGTTTCCATTAACTTGGTCAACATCACTTGCTGTATTTGTTATTACTGGGCTAAATGTCATACTTCTATTCTACAACGAACTGACAGAACGACCAAATACATTCGTCGCCCATACGTCTAAATCGTAAGAAACCTTTTCAATATTGAACACCTCTGACGGATATACCTTGTTCGCTCCTGTCCTAACTCCCCATACGTCTGAACCTTCCCAGTAAGAAACTCCCCATATAAAAACGTCGTCAGCTACTTTTTGTCTTCCTGGACTATCTACCGAGAATTTATTGAACGGATATAGCAAGCCCATATAGTTAGAACAGTTTATGCTAATAGTCGGACGCTTAACTCCGAACCTGCTCAAGTATTCTGTGATTATCTCTGTTTTGTCAGCATCGCTTACTATATCTGAGAGGTCTATTTCTTTTGTTCTTCCCTCGATTAATAGAGAAGGTGCTAGCGATTGAACCTTTGAGCCTGTGCTTGTCTCTACGATTGTTGTATATAGTTTATCAGAACCACCTTTGTCATAGATTGCAGAACCATAAAGAGTTAAATTACCGTACGGACTATTTGAACCTGTGCCATAGATGGTAACATCTGCGTTGCTTTGTGTTGTTTCTGCATAAGCCAATACTCCTTCTGAATCTACAGCCAACGCTCCGTTTGAATCTACAGCTAAACTGCTGCTGAATATATAATCTCTTCCAATAAAATTAAACTCATCATTGACTACGCTAATCGTGCTTGAGCTAATCTTTGCTAGATATTGTAACACCTGCCATGCTGATTCAAGGAAGATGTCATTAACATCGCTATCTATTAGCAAATCATAATCTTTTTTCGGTGAGTTGACATAGCTACTGAAGAACATCGTCACTGTAGAATCTGTGAATATTGCGTCTATAATCTCGCTTGCTGATAGCGTCTGTCCTTCAAGTCCGAAGTCTTGAAAGCTTATTTCGTTTAGTTTCTTGGAATAATCAGCGGTACTTATCGAGCTTATTAAGTCGCTAGTGTTCTCAGCATTAACTATTAGCCCCTCGAATATTGTTATTTCACCAACCACAGTATCATCTCTATCATATAATCCTATATCAACCTTTAGCTTAGTGTCTTTATGGTCAAGATATCCGAACCAGAAACTCCTATCATCAAGGCTCGAATTGAACCATCCATCATAGTTTGAGAAGCTATTTTTTAGTTGTGATATATCCCACGTGTTAACAATAACCTTTTCAGCATCAATAGAATATTCAATAGTCCCCCAAGAGTTTACCCTTGCAATCCCATCTTTAGAATCTATGCGTTGCCATGTGCTTTCATATTCGCCTGCTGAGTTCCTGCGCTTAATATACATGCGCTTATAAGGTTTCTTAACTGGCTTGTGGATTAGGTCTAGTATGTTTTCTGCCACGCTTAAACCTCCGAATAATCTATTTTATCAACCCACCCGATGCTGTCTATCAAACCGCTAGGCATCTGTGGGAATGGCTCGTTTGTCATATTGACTAGGTAGATATCATCAACCTTGAAAAACTCTTTTAAATTCAGGTCAGATAGCTCGGCAAGATATATCCAGAAAGGGTCAGGGTGTACGGCTAGTGAGAATAAATTATCAATATCCGTACTGTCTAAGTTGTCGAACTTAACTGATCCGCTATGCTTAACTCCGTTGATTATCTTATCAAGCCCACCGTCCGATTTCGTGTTGAACTCTTGTTGTATCTTCAACCTTGGCGCTAACCTCTTGGCACTATCGAAGTCATACAGCGATTCTAGGCTCAACAACTGCCCTATCTTCTTTTCGCCTGCATCTATAGTGTAATCACAATTAACTACGATACCGTATGCATCAGTTACTTTAGTGAATGTGTCGAAGAAACTGTTTGTGTCTGTGTTTGCCGAGAAACTTATAGCAACAGAGAAATCTTGCTCTACTAGTCCGCTGTCTAAATATTTGATATTACCTGTCTTTATATTATGGTTCATTAATCCCACCGCTGATATATCCTGCGGAGTATTAAAAGTTACCTTAAATTTCTCGTTTGTTCCATCGCTACTAGCAACACTAGCAAGCTGGTTGTTAAACTCTCTATCATATAGCAAGCTAGAAGCATCTTCACTCGCTGTTGTGAAGTCAAATGTGTCTCCACTATTAACCTGATTCAATTTAAAAGTTTTTACTGAGCCCATCGTTTATGAATCCTTCCTGCCTTTGTTGCTGACCTTTTTTGAGTAGCTTGCTTGATATTTTATCACCATCTAGATAGACATTGACTATTGTGTTTCCCTCGTTGCTCTCGCCCATCGGCGTTACGTCTATTCTTTCAGGCGTATTCTGCTCTCCTGCGACAACACCGGGACTTATCATTGTCGGAGTGTCTACCATATACGAGCCACCATCTGCAAGCTGTATTGCGTTAATTGCACCAGCACCGATTGCCACTTGAGCAGCAGGCACAGCTAATTGAGTTGCTGCCATTAGTGCCTCTGGAATACCTGCTAATCCTTTTGATAAATGACCAGCTATATTCATCCCTATTGTTGCCATTGTTTCAAACTGTTTAGCGAATAATGCACCGATTGCCGTTCTCTTCACATAGTCTAGCAATGTATTAGCAAGTCCTCTGGCTACTCCGTCCATGCTCTTGGCGTTCTCTACGCTTGACTGTAGGCTTGCCGCTAGTGCATTCTTTTGTATCTCTAGCTTCTTTGCTTCTAAATCAGCTAAGGCTTTTAGCTCTGCTGCCTTTCTAACCTTTTCTGCATTTACTAATATCTCATCGTTTATTAACTTTTGTGCTGCAAGTTCTTCTTGTTTCTTTTTCTCCCAATCAAGGATTAAATCAATCTCTTCTCGCTTACCCTCTGCTATAATATTACTTCTCTTTTGGTTTAATTTTCTTTGCTCTCCAACTAATTTATTTATTTTTTCGCTTACTTTTTCTATATCTTCAATATTACCCAATAAGTCAACAGGCTCGTCCATAAGATCTTTAATCTTTTTCTTTGTTGCCTCTAGTTTTTTGTTTGTATCGTCAAGTTGTTTCTGTAGCTTAGAACCTAGAGAATCATTCAATCCACCAATTTTAGATACCAATAACACAATCCCTGTAGATATAAGCGCTATTAATGCAGGTATCCCGAATAGAGCCATGTTCGCAGATATTCCAAGCCCTACAAACGCAGCACCAGCCGAAACTATCAAAGGTGTCATTGTAACAAATCCGATAACAAGCAAACTTATAACGGCAGTCATTGAAACAAACACTGTCAATAATATTTTCACTGGTCTAGGTATTTTGTTAAACACTTGCAGTATTCCAGTTAATGCTGGCATAAATACTGACATTATCTCTATACCTACAACTCTAATCTGTGTAAAAAATATGCCTAGCTGGTTATTGAATTGATTCATCTGCTTTTCTGTTGCCCTATCAAGACTAGTCGTGTCAGTAGTAGTGGCTTTTAATATATCGTCATACTTTCCTAATGCTTCGCCAGTAAGACCAGCTATACCAAGCAACCCCTCCATGTTAGGGAATAATTCAGCAAGAGCATCAGAGTTTAACCTATAAGCTTCATTAACAGCTTTTAGCGTACCTCCTAGACCTCTTTGAGCTATCTCGGAAGCACCTACAGGGATATTAAGTTTCCTTAGTGCTCCCTCTGCTTCTTTGGCTGGATTAATAAGCCCTTGCAATATACCCTTTAGGGAAGTTGCAGCAAGCTCAGTATTCATACCTGACAATGTTAATGTTGAAAGAGCAGAAGCTGTTTCTTCAAAGCTTAGACCTGCAAGCCTAGCAACAGGAGCAATCTTACCTATGTTTTTTGCTAACTCTTCAACTGTTGTTTTACCTGCTTTTTGTGCTGAAAAGAATACATTCGCTGTCTGTGTAGCATCAAAGGATTCTTTCCCATAGGCATTCATTACAGAAGTAAGACCGTCAACCGCAACGCTAACACTTGTAACGCCACCTACCGCTAGGTTAGAGGCTACCTCTAAGAACTCTATTGATTCTCCAGCAGATACTCCTGCAGATATTGTATCAAATAATGCCTTATTGGTGTCCTCAGTGGCAAGCCCAAACTTCTCCATGACATTTAAAGCACCCTTTTCTATATCATCAGCGAACTTCTCAAAATCGTCTTGGCTTAATAGTGTATATACGTTTGTTAATGATTGTTGGAAATTTGCAGTCTCAAAGATTGCTTTACCTATAGCAGCAACAAGTGCAATCCCGATAACGCCAGCAGCTATCTTCGCTTTATTCCCTAACTTTGTGAACTTCTCGCCCAGCGTTGTCGCTGACTTATCAGCCTTGTCTGACTTGTCCTTGAACTTGTCTAGTTGCTTCGAAGCTAAATCCTTAATCTTGTATATTAGTGTGACATTTTCGTTAGTATTAGGCATTGATACGCCTCAATGCTTTCAACTGTACTTCTGTGTTTTCTTTCTTGCGTATGTTGTACTCGATAACCACAAACAAGAAATTTGCGTGCTTCTTTAGCTTTTTATTATCTTTTAATATCGTAGCTATCTCTTCTGCGGTATCTCTTGAAATACTGCTGTCTGTATTCATTCGTTTCATTAATAGTTTTAGTATAAGTTTCTTAATCATTTCTGTTTCGATTCCTTATTCTTTTGCTCTACCCACATATTGAATATAAACTCATCAATCATGTATTGCTCTAAAGTGCTTAATTTCTTGGCATCGTATAAATGTTCATGCGGTTTCTTGCCGAACGTTTCGCAAAGCTGTGCTATCCTTAAAGCTTGCATCTTGCTCATGTTATATGTCTTTGATATTGATTTAAAAGAATGGCTTAGTATCTGACCGTATAGCTTCCATGCTATTTCATGCGCCTTAACTGAATCAGAATCAAAAAGATCGTCAACGTTTAGTGTCTTTGGGTATACTATGGCAACCTTGCCAAACGCCTTGGCTACTTCCATTCTAAGCTTTAGCTGTTTAACCTCATCCTCTTTGGGTATGCCTCTTATTTGTTCCATTAAAGTTACGCCTGCCTTGAACTGAAAGAACGTTATAGGTATGCCACCATCCTCTGCGAAGTCTAAAGGCTGTAGTCTCTTTATTACGAATTGGTTTCCTGCAATGGAGATCCTTTTATAGCCCAATAGCCTGTAAACGTTTTGATAATTAAATAAAAATCGGGCAATCCTATAAAAGATATACCCGATAATTACATATAGATAAACTGTACTCATGCTTTTATTTTAGCATGATGTAAAATTCTATCCTAATTAAGCATAAGCAGCGGTATCGTCTACAACCCTAATTTCTGCTTGTACTACATCAGTTCCACTTCCTGTAGTTGTCCCACCAACATTAGCTGTGAAGCTTAAGTCTTGGCTTATCAAATCAAGAGCAGTCTCTCTGTTAGTAGCTGGATCTAATATCATTGCTGGTATTTCTGCAACAAACGAATAAGGTGTTGTCCCATGAGCTATTTCTGTACTAGTTGCGGTAACATCAATCTTAAAACTGTGTTGAGACTGTGCCCATGTTTCAAAACGCTTCTCAGCATCTATGTTTAACTTAACAGTAACAGCTGGTATTGTTCCAAAGATAGGTGCTCCAGCTTCACAAGACCCTGCCTGATACCTTTGACCATCGTCTAAGTATCCAAAGTCTACCATTATTTCGCCTGAGTTAACTCTTTGCGTAAACTGAGCCACTCCACTTGGCGTTATCTGTGTAACCATGTTGCAAAAAGTATAATAATCGTTTGATGATACCGTAACCGTTGTTGGTCTTGTTACTGCTACATCATCAGCCCCTACTCCTACTAAAGTCATCACAATTTTTACCGTTGCTTCTGAATCCCAATTTATCATAAACTTTGTACATTTCACTCCGCCAAATTGCTCGCCTGTATCACTACCTATAAATTGCTCAACAGTCCAAGAACCGCCTGCATTTTCTCCTGATATAGGTACTAGCCAAGTATGAGTATAAGCGTCTGAACCAGCATCAGATGAAGTCCCGAACGGTAACTGCATGAATAACCCCATTAAGTCTGGCGCTATTTCAAAAGTTAAATCACTTGCTCCTACTTTCTTTCTTCCATCCTGTGGTGCTTGTGGTACTCTTGAACCAATCAGGTTTTGTTTAGCTATTTGTTCAACTATATAAACTAATGTCCCCTCTGCTAGAGGTAAGAATGTCTGTGATGTAGCTATCGGTGTATCATAAACAGCTTCTGCCTGTACTCTAAGACTTCCACCTTGTCCTAATCCTGTAATGCTCATGTTATTTCATCTCCTTAGTTTCTTTTTGTTTTTTATTAACGTCTTGTTTCTCTTTTAGAATAGACCAACGAGGATCATTCTTTAAATCATCAGCCACTTCTTTTGGTACATCAAGAATATCACCATTAACAATATCTCTCTTCGTGTACTTTGGATTGGATAGGTTCTGTTTTCCTGTCCCTTTATACATAATCGCTACCATTTAGCACTTCCTTTCTATGAGCTTACGCCCTTTATTGCGTCATAGTAATAACGCTTTGCAATATCAAAGGTTAATACAACCTCTAAATATTCGGCATGTTCATTGATATAATAGTTTGGTATTGGCATAACATCTAACGTCAGCCCAAGTTCTGGCAAGAATGTTCCGTCTGTTTTATAGGTCAAAGCATAGATAACGTTCTGTAATATCGCTATTGCTCCATTCCCTGCGCTATCGAACAACACATTGCTTGCATAAGAATTATTTGTAGCTCCTTGAAGCCTTGAGCATATTATGCTTATCTCTATCGGCATAGTCATTGTGTTGCTTCCACGAGAGCCAGCTATCATCATACTTTTTGCTATTCCTGAAATGCTTTTAACAACTATTGAAGGAGTTATGTCTTGTGGTCTGCTGTTCGGTCTGCCACCTACCAGTATCGTTTTAATTGCTGTAAGCACTCCAGAGGTTCGATGCTCCGTTAGTCTGGTAACGATATTGTTTATAGATTTTTCTATTGCTCCTAATGTATAGTTCATTTCTTGAACACCTTCCGTATATCATTTATTACTCTTTTCGTTAATTCTATACTAGCACGCCTCTCTTCTTTGTCCAAAAAGTCAGTGCCAGCCCTAGCCTTAACCTTCTTGGTTAAAATGAAATCCTCGCCGAACTTAGTGCCTTTCCTCTTATCCTGTCCTGCTCTTGTTAGTGGGATATATAATAGCCCACGTTTATTCGATGATTTAGGTGTTATTATTCCATGCCCTGTGTCAATCAACCTTGCTATATTCCATTTACCTGACTTCTTTTTGTTCTCAACGTGGTATCCGTCTGTTTTCAATAATGGATTAGTCCAAGCCCTAGAAGTATCGCCAGTCCTTAAAGCGCTACTCTTGCTAGCTGTTGTTCCTTTAACTAAGTGAGTACGTGAATTGATAACAGTCTTTCTCAAAGCTTCGTCAAAAGTTTTCTTGGGATTGGCTAACATCTTTAAATGCTTCATAACCTTGTCTTGTCCAATAATCTGCACGCTCATAATACTGCTATTTGTCTATAAGCCTTAAGTGCGTCAACTGTTAATTTAGGTAGCCCAGTCTTTGTTATTGTGTACTGTCCTTCGCCTGTGTCTACAACCCTGCCCCATAAGCCAGCAAGTATCGCAACAGCTTCTATTATTATCTCTTTTAGTGGTGGATATATTACGCCAAATGCTGCCGTTTCTCCATCAACAGGAGTAACAGTGCCTAGCCCAAACCATGCAACTATCACTATGTTTAGCTGGTTAAGTCCTGACCAGTAAGAATCTATACGCTCTATAATATTAGGGTTTGTTAGTATATAGTCTGTCTCGTTCACTAGAGCATCACCATCTTCTGTTATGCTAGTTAGCTCTGCTATATCGTAATAAACGTTACTGAGCCAAAGCTTAGAGCCTACTATATCAGCATATCTACCGTTATGAACCTTGATTGTTTCTAGTCTTGGGTAAACATATCTGCCGATATGATCCTCGATTAACGGGATTGTCCTATCGATAATAGCTTGCACCATAGTAGATTTTGCTGTAGTCCTATCTGCTGTCTGAGTTGTTGCGAACTCGAATACTTCTGCTGCCGTTATTGTTGTTGTCATTATTCTGTCTCCCTATTTCGCCAACAATATATTCATGGTTACATTGTTAGTGATTATAACTGGGTTAACTATTGTCATTTTGTAATGTCCTGATTTAAAATCTGTAACATCTACACCACTGCTTATAACTTGAGCATCTCCTATTTCTACCCTGTTGCTTAACATAGGCTGAAAGTTCAAAGTTGTAATGTTCCCACTGGCAATAGCGCCTACATAGAAATCTATCGTGTCGTATCCGGCTATGTTATAGAAATAGATTGTTGCTGATTCTGTAGCAATAAGCTCCATTCCGTTCATTTCTAGCTGGTAGAAATCGGCACCATCACTAACTCCATAATCTAAATCTGAAACTGTTGACACGTTGCCTGCTAATAATACACCTAACATTAATAAACTAACTATAATTTTCTTCAT
>Ga0222628_1000974_pt1 | contig 10363 bp, 9 predicted proteins | sample AntAcemetageno95_FD_179860 | JGI IMG/M metagenome (GOLD analysis project Ga0222628, IMG submission 179860) | Saline water microbial communities from Ace Lake, Antarctica - #95 | ecosystem: Environmental > Aquatic > Non-marine Saline and Alkaline > Saline | place: Antarctica: Ace Lake | collected... | reverse complement strand
AGGGGATTTTTTCGATAATCGTCAATTATTAGATATTAATATCATGAATAAAGCGATTGATATAATATTTAAAATATCTGAAATTATGCCTGTTTATTTAATGACTGGGAACCATGATATTTATAAAAAACAAGAAACTGATATAAATTCATTAGCAGCATTTCGATATATTCCAAATGTAACAATTCTTGAAGATCCATGCATATTATCAAATAAAAAATCTAAGATTTTAGTTTTACCTTGGATAGGAACTAAAGGAGAAGAGGAATTATATGCTAAAGCAAATATTAAAAATGCTGATTATATTTTTGCTCATACTGAAATGGTTGGGTTTAAATATGATAATGGTAAACATATATCAAAAGGGGTTAATCTGAGGGATATAGAGGGATATAAATCAGTTTTTTCTGGGCATATACATAAGAGACAACAAATAGATCACATGTATTATATAGGATCTCCTTATCATACAAAAAGAGGAGATATTGGAAATAAAAAAGCTGTTTATATTTTTGATCCTGATAATAATAAACATATCACGATAAGAAATAATTTATCGGCAGTATTTCAACAAATAAAATTAGAAGATTTATTAGAATGGACATTAGAATATACAAGTTCAGTATTAGCCAATAATTATACTGATATAATTGTTCCTGATAAATATGTTCATTTATTTAATTTAACAAAATTTATAGAACTTTTAAAGAATTGTCCATATAAAAAAGTAGAAACTATAGGTGAAAAAGTTAAACTTGATGATGATTTTGTAGGAATTATTGACGGAGATAATATAAAGGATATTTTTACTTTATTAGAACTAAGTATAGATGATTTAGAACAAACATCTGAAGAGTTAGTAAAGCTAAAAATATTAAATCACCATTATTATAATAAGGCATCTAATAAATAAATTTATATGAAATTAAAAAAAATAGAATGGCGTAATATTAAAAGTTTTGGAAATATTTTACATTCAATTGATTTTTCTGAAAAAGGTGGTTTATGGATGGTATTAGGTGCCAATGGTGTAGGGAAATCAAGTTTAATAGAGTTACCTAAAATTCTTTATTACGGAAAATTAGATAAGTTTAAAAAGGATGATATTGCTAACAGATTAAATAAACATGGTTGGATAAAAGGCACAATAGAAGTAAATCCAACTACGACTGTTGAAATAGAACGTAAATTTTCTCCACAAGAATTAAGTGTTTCTAAAAATGGAGTTGATATAGGAAAATCGGGTATTAAAAATTATCAAAACTATATTGATTTAGAAGTAACAGGTTTACCTTATCATATTTTTTCTAATATAATTTCATTATCTGTTAATGATTTTAAATCTTTTATTTCAATGACTCCAGGAGATAAAAGAATTATTATAGATAAGTTGTTTGCAATGGAAATTATTAATGATATGGATAAACTTGCAAAAGAAGATTTACGTAAAATTAAAACTGATATAACTTTATTTGATAGAGAAGTTAGCTTATTAAAGGAATCAATTACTTCTGCATCTATTGAATTAGAAAAATTAAAAGATAAAATTAATGAAGACAATACACAAAAAATAAAAGATATTACTGACCAAATGATTACGTTTAAACCCAAATTAGAAGATGCATATAAAAAATTAACAGAATATACTGAAAAAGAAACAGAAGTAAAAAAAGCTTATGCAGTTTTTAGTTCTCAGCAAAATAATTTAGAATATAGGATAAAAGAAATTAATAAACAAATTGAACTTTATATACAAGATAAATGTCCTAGATGTGAAACTCCATTTAATGAAAAAAGGTTTGAATTATTAAAAGAAGAATTATCTACTAAATTAATAGTAAAAACTGAAGAATTAAGATTACTTTTACTTGAAGAATCTAAATATGAATCATCATTAGTAATAATTCAAAGTGGCATTAATCAAATAAATAATTTTATTATTAAAATAAAAACTGTTTACCAATCTTTACAAATTGAATTAAAGAAACTGAAGAAAGATAAACCTACAGAATTTTCTTCAATTGAAAATATAATCTCAGAAAACAATATTAAAATTAAAGAAAGAGAAACAGAAAAATCAAAATTAGATACTAATTTAACATATGTTTCGATTCTTGGAAAACTATATTCTGATGATGGTGTAAAAAAGAAAGTATTAGAAAGTTATTTACCTACTCTTAATAAAGAAATAGAATATACTTTACAAGAATTACATTTTCCGTATAGGTTAAGATTTAATAATGATTTTGAACCACATATAGAACAATTAGGTATGGAAATAAATGTAGAAACTCTTTCAACAGGTGAAAAGAAAAGAGTTGATTTAGCAATTCTTATATCTATTATCAGGATGTTAAAAAGAAAATATCCTACATTAAATATTTTTATGCTTGATGAAATTCTTTCTTCAATTGATGGTGATGGGATATATGATATTATTGGACTTCTCCAAAAAACAGCAAAAGAATTATTAATTAATATTTTTATAATTAATCATGCTCCACTTCCTATTGAATATTTTGATTACAAAATAAACATCGAAAAAAATGATGGTTTTAGTGATCTTACTATTGAAGTTTTAGATTCAGATTTATAATATTTTTTTATAATATATAAACAAAATCTTGTATATGAAGGCTAAAATTATAAATGAAGATATAAATTTATTAAAACCTAAAAATTATAATGATATATTGGATGATATATTTAGTTTTGAATTAATGCACGAAGTTTTAAATATATTTAATTCTAGAATATATGATTTAGCAAAAAGGGGTATTCCTGTACAAGATATGCATGATGATTTATTAAAAAGAATTAAATTAACATTAAGTACAGCGGAAGACTATATTAGTGATACTCTTCAAGATGAGTTAGATTCTTATGTAGATGATAACGAAGATGGTGATATTGATAATGAAATACCTGGACATTATATATAGGATTATAAGATGAAATACACAAAATAACTTTGTTAATGAAAGCAAAAAAAATATATGATATATTAAAACCTAAATCGGGTCCAGAATTTGAAAGAGCTAAATTAAAATTTAGAGAACAAGTAAAAGATTTAGATGAATATTTTTTGAATGATGGCAGAAGTATATGGATTATATCAACTTCTATTAATGGAATGGCTGGAGAACAAATACAAATGATAATGGGTCTTGATGAATATGGTAAAGAATTGTTTTTAGATAATGAATTATTAATGTTACTTACACCTGAAGATAGAGAAGAAATACAAGGTTATATAGATGATATAAACGATGATAATGCAAGTCAAGCAGAAAATTGGACAAGATAAATAAAACTAATTTAAAAAATGAAAGCAAAATTTATAAAAACAAAACTTTATGAAGATTCTAATCTTCATAATAATAATAATGTTATAATAAATAAAACTGATAATAACGAAATAGAAATGGAAGAAGAAAAATATAAAAATATTGATTTTGATAAAGTTCTTAAAAATGAACTTAAAATCCCAGAATATTCTAGAAGAAAAGTTTCTTTTAGATTAAAAGGCACAGAAGATGTTATTGATGCTATACCGATGGTTAAAATGAAAGGCGGCGCATTTCTTATGAAAATCGGAAATACATTTAAAAAATTTAAAACATCTGATATGATTGAAGAATCTGCAGGAAGTAACAAAACAAGAAAAAAATTAAATGAAAATTCATATAATGATTTTATTACATCTTATAGATTAGAAATTAATTCTGTAATAGATATTTTATATAAAATTAGATCTAAAATATCAGATTTATCTGAAATTGAATATGAAGAAATATTTGAGAAATTAGGAGGCATCTATGATTTAGAAGTTATTGATTGGATAGAACGTACAATTGGCGAAACTGGGGATATTACAATTCATAATTTAGTAAATTTAGCAATTAAAAATCAAAATAATAATGGAACTGAAATGCAAATGGTTTTAAATGCTGTTATAGATTTAGGTGAAGTTTTAGATATTTATGAAGAAACAGATGAGGATGAAGATACAGATTTTGATGAAAATGAAGAATATGAAAACTAATGAAAATAGTTAATGAAAATATAAATGATATATTAATCCCAAAGAATAGGGATGATGTTATAAATGATTTAATTATAATTATAAATGATTTTATATCAAAAATATCCATGGGTGAAGTTTATGAATTCATAGAAGAAATATATGAAGATGAAATAACAATAATGTATGATTTAAAAGATTTAACATTAGTTACCATTGATCAATTAGATAATATTATAGCAAATTTTCTTGCTGACTATAATATTACAAATAATGGAGATATGAAAGTACGTTTTTCTAGACTTGTAAATTTAAATCTTTTAAATAATGAATTAAATGATGATCCTTTAAAAAATGCATTTAGTAATCTTTTACGTGAAAAATTTGCAGAGAAATTTTATTTAGAATATTAAGAAAATTACTTACCAAAATTTATGAAGCACCTAAAAACTTAGGTGCTTCTTTTTTATACAATGTATATGAATATAGATAACCTATTAAAACCAAAATCATCTAATGAAATTAATAACATTATAACAAGATATTTAGATGAATTTAAAGAAGTTTATTTACCCGAAAAATTTGAATGGAGAAAAGGACAAAGAGAAACTATTGATCAAGTTATACATGCTTATTTAGAAAAAAAATATAATGTTGTTATATTAGATGCTCCAACTGGTAGTGGTAAATCTTTAATATCAATTGCATGTGCATTTATATTAAATGAATTAGGGAAAAAAGGTTATATTCTTACTTCTGAAATTTCCTTACAAGACCAATATGAATTTGATACTAAAAATTATAGATTACCATGGGGTTCAGTTAAAGGTATAAATAATTATTTGTGTATTGATAATAATGAAAAACATTCCTTAGGAACATGCAAAATTAGAAATAAAAAAGCTAGAGGAATGTATTGTTATGATTCATGTCCTTATTTTTCTGCAAGAGATTTTGCAATTACATCAGAAACATCTATATTAAATTATAATTATTGGATGATTATGCAAAATATAAATCAAAACACTAGTTTATTTCCAAAGCGTGATTTTACTATATGTGATGAAGCACATAAAATTCTTGATATAGTTCAAAATCATTATTCTCCTCGTTTTAATAAAAAAACTATTACAAAATTAGAAAAAGTAACAAATTTTTTTAATTTACATAAGCTACATGATCATACTACTAATGTTGAATTAGCTAAAACAACATTAGCTAAAATATGGGAAACAGAAGATCAAGATAAATTAAATAATTATTTAATTATTATTCAAAAAATTTTAAGATCTTTTAATGATTCTTCTGAAATTTTAAGGGACAGAGTTAAAAAATTATATGAAAATAAAAAAACACCTAAAGAATGGAAAAAGGCTCTTTTTATAGCTGATTGGATTAAAGATTTACATTGTAAAGTAGAAGATTATAATTATATAATAAGACAAACATCAACTAGAAATATAGTTAAAAATCCTTCTAATGATGAATTAGTTTTTAACTGTTTAGAAGAAAGTTATTTAATGGATAGATATTTTCATAAGTTTACGGGGTTTACAATTTTAATGAGCGCTACTTTTGCAGATCCAATTGAATATATGAAAACTATTAATATAACAGGGGCAAAATATATAAAAGTAGAAAATTCATTTAATTTTGATAAATCTCCAATTTATTATTATCCTAATAAAAGAATGTCATATAAACATATGGATAATAATAAAGAATGGTTATATTCTAAAATAAATGAAGTGATAGAAAGTCATAAAGGTAAAAATGGAATTATTCATACTGCTTCTTACAATTTATCTTCTAAAATATTTGAAAATTTAACTCCTGAAAATAGGAAAAGAATTTTTGTTTATGAAGGAACAGCAGAAAAAAGACAAGTTCTTGATATGCTAAAAATTTCTAAGGATAAAATATTAATGGGGCCGTCATTAACTACTGGAATAGATTTAGCAGATGATTATGCTAGATTTGCTATAATAGCTAAAATACCATATCCAAGTTTATCTAATAAATTTATTAAAACTAAAATGCAAATAAATCCAAAATGGTATAAATGGAAATCAATTATAGAAATATTGCAGGCTATTGGTAGAACTATTAGACATGAAAATGATTATTGCGATACTTATATTTTAGATGGATGTTTAGGAGATCTTATTCATAGTTCAAGATCTTCATTTCCGCCTGAAGTTATTAATAGAATTAAACTTATGGATTAAAAATTTAAACTTAATAAAATATGGTGAATAAATAAAATAAAATATATTATTTATGAAAGCCCGATCTATTGAAAGTTCTAATCCAGATGATTTATTAATATCAGCAGCTAAAAAGGGGAATATAAATAATATTAAAAATGCAATAAAACAAGGAGCTAACGTACATGCTGGATCTGATTATGCATTAAAATGGGCATCATATAATGGTCATTTAGAAATTGTAAAATTCTTAATTAATAATGGTGCTAATCCAAGCGCTAATGATAATGAACCTTTACGTTGGGCAGATTTGAAAGGACATCAAGAAGTTGCTCGTATACTATCACAAAATATTGTGAATGAAGAAGAAATATTTATACCTAAAGATTTGTCACAAATGGAAAGTAATGAATTATTAGTAGGCGCTATTAATTTAGATAATGGAAAAGGTGATTATAATTTAATACAAGAAGCATTAGATAAAGGAGCTGATCAATTGTGGTGGGATAAGGGTGGATCACGTGGGGGTATAGTAGGAATGAGATTTCCCATTATAATTAATAGTATAGTACGTATTACTAATATAAAACAAACTAAAAATACTAGTTATAGTGGTAATTATGAAAAAACTAATTTTAGAATAATCTATGAACATTTATATGGTAGGATGAATGGACAAATATCATCATCTCAAATTTTTTGGAGAAGATTTGAACCTATTAATCAAAAATTTAAAGATGATATAGAATTAGGTTTTAAAAATATTAGAAAAATTAAAAATATTGTAAGAAAATATGAAAGCTAAGTTTGTATTTGAAAGTATAGATATTTTAATACCTAAATCTAATGATGAAATATTAGATGCAATGAAAAATTTAAATCCTGATGATTTATTAATTAAATCATCTGAATTAGGTTTTATAAAGGGTGTTAAATTAGCACTAAAAAGAGGGGCTGATGTGCATGTTAATAATGATTATGCTTTAAGATGGGCTTCTGATAATGGTCATGTTGAAGTTGTAAAGGTTTTGCTTGATGCTGGCGCAGATGTTCATGCTATAAATGATTGTGCGTTAAGATGGGCTTCTGATCAAGGTCATACTGAAGTTGTAAAGGTTTTACTTGATGCTGGAGCTGATGTGTATACTGAAAATGATTTTGCTTTAAGATGGGCTTCTAAAAATGGTCATGATGAGGTTGTAAAAGTTTTACTTAATGCTGGGGCTGATGTGCATGCTAATGATGATAATGCTTTAAGATATGCTTCTGAAAATGGTCATGTTGAAGTTATAAAGGTTTTGCTTGATGCTGGGGCTGATGTACATGCTGATAATGATGTTGCTTTAAGATATGCTTCTGAAAATGGTCATGTTGAAGTTATAAAGGTTTTGCTTGATGCTGGGGCTGATGTGCATGCTAATAATGATTTTGCTTTAAGATGGGCTTCTAGAAATGGTCATGTTGAGGTTGTAAAGATATTGCTTGATGCTGGGGCTGATGTTCATGCTAATAATGATGATGCTTTAAGATGGGCTTCTGAAGGGGGTCATACAGATGTTGTTAATTTATTAAAAAAATATATGTAAAATAAAAAATAAAATATGAGTCTTTATCACAAATATAATAACGAGAATATATTAATACGTGCGGTATTAGCAGGTTTACTTGATATTCTTAATAACAAACTTACATATAGTCAAGTTTGGGGTGATGATGATATTGAAACTATTAGTGTTCCATGGTTTTATAATCAATCTGGGGATGAACGATTTATGCAAGATTTTTATACTCATTATGCTGAATGCATGCCACCTAGACCAATTGATGGTAATTTTGATATAATTCCAAGAGGAGTTGTTACATATACAGGATCAGGAATAAATGCCCAGCGAATCACTTCAAGGTACGTACAAGGACGATATATTAAAGAAGTTAATGGCCAATTAGAGTCATATGTTTCTTACTTATATTCAATCCCTTTAACAGTTAGAATAGATTGCGAAATGTGGGTTGATAGACATATAACAGCTCTCAAAATAGAACAAGAAATTAGAGAAGTATTTTATAAAACTCTAACATATTATGTATATTATAAAGGTCTTAGAGTTGGTAATACTGTAGGATTTCCTGAAGATATTACTGTAGATAAAAATGTGCAATACTCATTTGAAAGTGATAATAAAATAAAAGTAAATTTTCAATTAGAAATAGAAACATATCAACCTGTATTTGATCCTACAACTGAAATGAAAACTACATCAAGAATTAAAGGAGTTGGATATAATTTATATCCTGCTGAGCAAAAAAGTGCATTACAATCAATTGAAATTACAACGCCTAGTGAAAGTGCTATAATTCCTAAAGGAATTCCTATTTGGTTAGAATGGAATGCAAACAGTCTAGGTTCAATTATTAATAAAGTAAATATTCAATGGGCTAATACAACAACAACAGATTTTTCAAATATTCAATTAGGTGAACAAAATCACGAATATTTTGTATGGAATATACCAAATGATTTTAATGATTTTAAAGAACCTGCTATGATATGGGAAGAGGATTCTTTAACTTCAATTTCAAGACAACCTATTGTAAGAATTGTTCCTGATTTATCTACAAACGAAATAACAGATAGTTCTTTTAGATTAGTAGATGAAGGATATTTTATTACAAATTCTAATGACGCATCTATAAATATTCAATTAGAGATGAAAGATGATGATGGAAATATTACTTATACAGGTGATGGTTCTATATGGGGTAATATAAGTTTTAATAAATTAGATAATACTACACCAATTTCTGTTGACCCTAATTCAACGATTTTATTTCCTGGGACAATAGATTATAAACATATAGATATACGTGTAAGTAGCATGAATGATATTAATACTTATGGAATTGTTAGCGATATAAAAATTGTCTAAAACCTTTAGAAAATCATAAATATATAGAAAAAATACAACTAGATTTCAAATAAATATAAATTTGGCGATGATAGAAAAAATTAATGAATTAAAAACTAATGTTAACTCTAAAAAAGTTAAACAAATTTGCGAAAATGCTATTAACACAATTACTTCAGCTCTTTATAATGGAGTAACTTCTGATGCAAAACACGAAATAGAACGAGTAACTATTTCTAACTTATTTAAAGATCTTGCAAAACGAAAAGAGTCTGGTGTGAATGAATGGGTAAAAACCAACAAAAGACTTTTCACAATTAAAAATTTAGGAATTAGAGAAGCTATAAATTCTTTAAACGAAACCGAAGATCTTAGAGATGTTTTAGATAATTTTAAAGACGTATTGAATAGAGGTGTTCATGAAACTCGTTTATATGAAGAATTTATTTCTGCTTTAAGTCCATTTGGATATTTCCCGACAGTAGGAAATGCGATTCAATCAATTAATGACAGAGTAGACAAATACAAAACTGATGTAGATATTACAAAGATTATTGAAACAATGAAAGAATCAAAAAGTAATTATTTGATTCCTCTTATTGAAGATGTAGTAAATAATTATTTATCTAATAAGAATGCACAAACAAAGTCGCAATTAACAGAAACATTAATTAAATTTACATATGATCCATTTGTTAGAGATTTAGTTAGTTTAGTATCATTAGACGCAAAGGAATTACATTTAGAATATGCAAATGCTCAATGTGATATAGATAAAATTTATTCGCCTGTTTTATATTTAAAAGAAAACGAAGCAATTTTTGCTGTTAATAATTCTTATTATATTAAAAAGGGAAATAATGTAAGTAAATTACCTGAAGTAGAAATTTTACAATTAGATAATGAATTTAAAACTTTATGTGAAACTTTATCTATGCCAAATATTTCTATTGATAGAAAAGGACTTACAGTTTATTTTGGTAATGACAAAGCATTTATTGATGATGATGGTGTTCTTGTTAATGAGCAATTAATGAGCAATGACGAGTTTCAACATGCTGCTGATGTAGCAAAGTGGGGTGGTAATTTAGATTTTTATCGTTTGGTTGAATTTTTACAAGTTAATTTTAAAGAAATTGGGGAAGTTGATTTTGTTAAACGAATTTATTTAAAAGAAGATATAAATCATAGCGCAGATATTTTTAAATTAAGAGATAATGTTTTTA
>Ga0222628_1000971_pt1 | contig 10398 bp, 9 predicted proteins | sample AntAcemetageno95_FD_179860 | JGI IMG/M metagenome (GOLD analysis project Ga0222628, IMG submission 179860) | Saline water microbial communities from Ace Lake, Antarctica - #95 | ecosystem: Environmental > Aquatic > Non-marine Saline and Alkaline > Saline | place: Antarctica: Ace Lake | collected... | reverse complement strand
ATAAAATAATTAATTAGATAAAGCATTATGCAAAAATATGTCTATAAAAAATATACTAAGAAATATAGAAGATATTTCCAATATGAAAAACAAGCATTGAAGAATTTATTAAAACAAAAATGTAGAATATTTCACATAGGAAGTACAGCAGTTCCAGGTGTCAATGGTAAGCAAATAATAGATATTCTTATTAGTGTAAAAAAAACAAAAATAAAAAAAATACTGAAAAAATTAATGAAAAAATATATTTATACGGGTTCTGGAGGAAGTAAGCAAAGATGGTTTATGTTTAGAGATATAAAATATAACAATCTAATTAGGAGAGTTCATATACATTTAACATGGTTTAACTCAGGAGAAGAAAAAAATTCACTTAAGTTTATTACTAAATTAAAAGAAAACAAAAACCTAATTTTAGAATATAATAAAATTAAGAAAAATGCTATTAAAATTGCTAAAGGAGAGGGCTCAAAATATAGAGCATTAAAAGATGAATTTATCAAAAGGGTGTTAGATTAATAAAAAAAATAAGAAACAAATTAATAATTATTTCTTGTTTGCAAGAAAGTTAAGTGTTGCTTTGTTAGAACCAGTTGTGTGCACTTTACCTTCATGAGTTCTAAATTTAACAATTGCTCTTGGAAATTGTATGCTGCCAACAAGTTTGAACTTAGATTCAATCTTATAAGTTATTAATCTTTCTTCATAAGGTTCTAAAACTTCAAAATGCCATTTTACAAGAGTTGAACTTTTACCATGAATTATTTTAGAAGGATTTGGAGATCCAATAGAATCTGGTTCTTCAATAAACTTTGTTAGTTTAGATACCTTCTCTTTTACTTCAACATTATGCAATTTCTTTGAAGTTCTATTTCTAATAAACAATTTTATTTTTAATAAAGAACTACCTTCTTCTTTTTTATGAATATTCTTTTGAATAAGACTTGCTCTTTTTTGAATAACAATCTCGCTTCTCATATTAAAATAGAGATATATTATGAGTAGAGCAATAATTACAATTGCAAATAATAATCTGTAATTATTAGAAATTATTATTTCAACATCTTCATTTGGTTGAAGTTCAAGAGTCCAGCTGATAACAGCTTTTCCATCAGATTTTCCAATATTATAATCAAGGTTTGTTGTGGTAAATATTCTTTCTACCCAATTCTTTTGTATTCCAATTGTTTTTGTTCCTTCAGAATTACCATTATTAACTGCATTCAATTTTGTTATTGTTCTGAGGAATTCACGATCTTTTTCTTCAGTGATTTCAATATCTGAAAAAGCTATTATTTCAAAACCATCTCTTAAAGAAGCATAAGTTTTATTATTAATATTTAGTAAAATATCTAACTGATAATCACTTGGAGGTAAATTTTTATCTAAATCAAAACTTATTTGAATAATCTTTTCTTGTAAAGGAAGTAAAGAATCTTTTATTATCTTATGGAATATGTCACTATGTATAATCAAATCCATCTCAGTAATATTCAAAGGATTTCTGTTTCTTAATCTTAAAGATAATTTAAATTTTTCTCTTGGGTCAACCTGATTATCAAAATCAGCATAAAGATTTAGTGAAGGGACATACTCACCAAACCCCCCCGAATAAGATTTCAAAAAAATAGAAAAATAATAATTTTTTTCAATATCACTTTTTACTCCTTTTATAGCTAAAGGAATGCTATAACCCTTTGCAAGACTTAATATAACCCTTGGTTTAACTTTAATTATGCTACTTCGGGTTTCATTAACTTCAATATTACTAAATAGCTCAGATTTCATGATTAACCATCGAGAATTAGTAGAAACAGTAAAAGTTTCTTTTGTTTCAAGATTATTTGTTATAGATAAATTAAACTCTGCATATTCATCTGGGTATACTTGAGAAGTTATAGGGGTTATATCCACATTAAAGTATGCAGCATTAACTATTAAAGATTGCAAAATCACGATTGCTAATATAATACATATAAAAATGATTGATTTTTTTGTTGAATTTTTGAAATTCATAAACATGCCCCCAAACATTACAAACATTAATTACCTATATAATAATAAAAATAAATAGTTTATAAAATTTGCTATTTAGAAACAGTAAATAATCAAGTTAATCCCACATAAAATGTTTTTATTAATATATAATTATATATATTAGTATGGGATAATAATACGAGCATTTATAAAGTAATAATTTATCACTACTCTCAAAGGAAAAAACTTATAAATTAATGTTGCATTACAACCTAAATACCATTACAAACACATTATATTAAAATTAAATGGGGGTAAAATTATGATAAAAAACAAATTAATATTATTTAGCTTAATATTAAGTGTGCTATTAATAGTTACACTAGCTAATGCAGAAACATACACTTTTACTTTAAGACCAACAGAAACAGCAGATCAAGAAATAAATTATACAAATACTTATACAGATACTATAAATGCAACTTTTTCTGTGAAAAATCTGCAAATAACAAAGCCATCCCATACTGGAAAAGATGATGCAATCACCTTTAGTTTTGCAGATGGAACACATAATAATGTTGGAACAGGAGTAAAAATTACAGACATATTAACACTGGATGTCTCAGATGATGCATCAGCAGGAACTTATACAGCAGACGTATATGTTAATGCAGAAGGGCCACTATATACTACAGACACTAAAATTCATAATCTTGTAATAAACATTGAAGAAAACAATGCACCAACCTTTAGTGGTGTTGAAGATTTTGAATTAGAAGTTGGTGGAACAAAAGAAATTACTGTCGCAATTGATGATGTTGATAATGATGATTTAACAATATCTTGGTCAGGACAACCAACTGGAATGACTCTTAGTGAAACAGATGATGAAATAACTATTTCTTGGACACCAACAGAAACAGTTAGTGCTACTACTGTTACATTAAAGGCAAATGATGGTTTTGGAGAAGTTACTAAAACTTTTACTGCAAGTGCCACAATGTCTGGATTATATCTAAATATTCCTGATATTGAATTAGGAAGTTCAAGTCAGCAAAGAGACCTTGTAACTAAAACATTTACAATATCCAATAGTGGCTCAGAAACAGTTAATAGTTTAGGAGTACAAATTAATTCAAATGATCTAGGTTTTGTAATAAGCCAAGAACCAGCATCAAGTTTAGCACCAGGAGATTCAACTGTTATGGTTATAACCTTAGATATTCCTTCAGACCAAGATTCTGGTACTGAAGATATTGGTGAATTAATATTTACTTATGATGGAACAGTAGAAATTAAAAAAGTTTCATTAACTACAAAAGCAAATATTGATTTTTATGATGATGAAGTTGAATATGAAATTAATGATGGTAAAACTAAATCAATTGATGATGGAGATAATATTGATGTTGATCCAGGAGATACGGTTCTTATAAGCTTTAGAGTTGAAAGCCTAATTGATGATATTGAATTTGATGAAGATGATATTGAAGCAGTTGTTGAATGTGATGAATTTGATTATGAAGAAGATTTAATATCTGGAAAAACTTTAGATAGTGATGGGGATAAAACTGATACATTTGAATTTGAAATAGATATTCCTTATGATGCAGATGATGGAACTCAAGATGCATTAATAACTATTGAAGCAGAAGATGAAAATGGGGCATTACACACAATCGAGTTTGATTTTGAGTTTGATGTTAACAGACCAAAACATGATATTAGAATTATTGATTTAAGATTTATTAATAATAGAGTAGAAGCTGGAAATACAGTTACATTAGAAATTGAAATTGAAAACACTGGCGAAAAAGATGAAGAAAAAGTTTACATAGAGATACAAAATTCTGAATTAGACATTGAAAAAAGGATAGGCCCAATTGAAATTGATAGTGATGATAATGAGAAAAAAACAGTAATTATAGAAATTCCAGATGATGCAGATGATAGAGACTATGTATTTTATGTTACTACAATGTATGATATGGACAGAGAAACAGATGAGGAATATGCAACTTTAACTGTTTACAATGATGAAATAACACCAACTCCAAATGAACCAGATGACAATGTAATAATTGTGCCAAATCCAGAACCACAATTAAATAACCCTGTTTATGGTAAACCTATTGTAAACAAAGGAATTTTCGGTGAAAACAGTTTAACTATCTTGGTAGTTATATTAATAGTTGTAATAATTGCACTATTAGTAATTATTTTAATACCAAGTAAAAAACTATAAATTAATTTTTTCTTTTTTTATTTTATTTATTTCTAGCTTAAAAATCCACAAAACTTATATATTACTTTCGCATATATATCAATAAATCAAGAATAGGGTGTAAGTTTTGATAAAATCAATAAAATTAGCTAACTCATGTTCAGTAGAACAAGCAGGATACATTGCAAAAGATTTGTCTAATTTATACAATCTTAATATGGATGTAGAATTCAGTGTTTTAATACTAAACTCTTTTTTTGAAGAATTTATTGAAAATAATACAATAAAAAATAAGTTACAATCTTTATTAAATAATCTTAATAGTAATTCTGATTTAAGATTAATAGAAGAAGTTTCTGAATCAATAAGAGAAACAATTGCAAATTGTGAATTTACAGATGAATTAAAAGAATATGTTAATGATGCCTATGAAACATTGCCTTGGCAAAAAACACAGAGTGCAAAAGATTTATTAAATGAACCCAGGCATAAAGTAGACATAATTGCAAGCCCAAATTATGTTACCATACCAATAATTATTAGTAATGTTGAAAAAGAACTAATATTGGAAAAGATAAAAGAAGTGTATATTCACTTCTTTTCAAAAGAAGAAATAATCTATAGATTAAATTCAGAAATAGATGAAAAGTTTTCAATATCCTTAATACTACAAAAATATCAAGATTATAATGCCAGTGCATTTTGCTATCCAGATAAAAATTTGGGAATATTAAAATTATATGTTTTTCCTGGCTGTATTAATATAAAAGACATGATAAAACCTGATAATGAAGTAAGACCAGATTATTATGAAATAATTAGAGACACATTAAAATTAAAAACTAGTATTGCAGGTAAACAAAAATTTAAGAACACTTGTTCTAATGGAAAATATAAAAGACAAGAATGTAATATTACAAATTTTATTATAGATGACTATGCTGCAAGCGAATTGGCCAGAATAACTAAGAAAGCAGGAATTCTTCTGGAAAAAGAAGTTCAGATTATATTTAATATTTCAAAAGATAAACTTATAATTGAACATGTGTCCAATGTTCTTGACTTACAAAAAGGATATTATTCTAAAACAAAAGAGTTAATTACAAAAAGTAATACAATTGAAGAACTTCCCACTAATTCTTTTGTGGAAGATGTTGAAAATGCAGATGAAAATGAAGAAGTAAAAGATTTTCAAGAACAAGAAGAAATAGAAAAAGAAAATGATCTTGCAGAAAACAATGAAGAGATAGAACAAAATATTCAAGAAACTAATGAGGATTATAAAGAATCAAAATACTCAGATGATATTCTTAGTTCAGACAAACCTTTAAGTGAATTAATGAAGGAACAACCAGAACAAGAAACTGAACAAAATCAAGAAATTGAATTAGAAGAAAAAGAAGAGTACATAGAAGAACAAAAAGATGAAAACAGTAATGACGAATTAGATGAACCTGAAAAAGAAAAAATAAATAATAATTCAGAAGATTTAACTGAAGAAATAGAAGATTCACAAGAAGAACATTCAGAAGAAAATATTGAAACTAAAGAACAAGATAATAATAATATTCTAAATGCAGAACCTATTGATATCCTAAATGATTCTGAAAAAGAACAGAAAAGGAATAATTTTGAAAAAGATAGTGAAGATTTAGAACAAAATATCCCCAAACAAGAAGATAAAGATAATCTTCAAGAAGTAAAGAAACAGGAATTAAAAGATGATAAAGACGATTTTGAAGAATCAATAGATGAAGACGATGAAGATAATCTTAAAGAAACAGAAGAACAAGATCCAGAAGAAAGTCATGACAACACAGAAGAAGATGAAGAAGTTGATTTAGAAGAACCTAAAAAAGATGATGATTTTATATTATAAAAGTATAAACTAATTTATTCTGTTTTTTTCTTATAAATTCTTTTAACATACCTGCATTTAGGAAATCTACTGCAAGCAACAAATGGCCCATAAGCACTTTGTCTAATCATTAATTTGCCTTCATTGCATTTAGGACATTCTTGGCCCACAAATTCTTGCAGTTCTTTTTCCTGATCTTTTTTTGAAGGACAATTAGGATTAATGCAAATTTCTGCAGGTCTTTTGCCTTTTTTTATAACTTTAACAATAGGATTATTGCAGAATTCACATTGTCTTCCTGCATATCTATTTAGGGCATTTTTTGGTAAAGCCAAAGTGTAATCACAATCAGGATATTTGTTGCATGCAAGAAATTGACCATACTTACCATATTTTGCTGTCAATTTTCCTTCTTTACATTTAGGACAAGGACCATAATAATTTTCTACTTCTTTTTGGGCATTGTCTGCTTCAATAAGAGCTTTACCAACATTTGTTTTTTTATCATCAAAATGTTTTATTGTTTTTATAAGAACCTCTTTTGCTCCATCAAGAACTTCTTGTTCTGTCTTTTTTTTATCTCTAACTTCTTCCATTTCTAATTCAAAATTTCTTGTTAATTCTTCATCAAGAATTTCAGAACAAAATTTTTCAAGTATTGACTCTATTTTCATTCCAACTTCTGTAACAACAATAGGCCTACCTTCAATATAACCTCTTTGTTGTAATGTATCAAGAATAGACGCCCTAGTTGCCTTTGTACCAAGATTTCTTTTTTCTAATTCTTTGATTATGCTTGCATCAGTATATCTTTTTGGTGGCTGTGTTTCTTTTTCTTCTCCTATAATCTGATTAATTGGAACTATCTCATCTTTAGTAAAAACAGGAAGTTCTTCTTCTTTAAGTTTAACATAGGGTGAATAAAATTCATGCCATGCTTTTATTTTTGTTAAGGTTCCTTTTAATAAAAAATCCTCCTTAGCAATATCAAAAATTATTTTTACTGTTTCTCTTGTAGCTGCACTTGCAAATGTAGAAATAAACCTTTTAACAATTAAATCATAAATCTTTCTATGTCTATCATCAAGAGATCTAGGAATCTCTCCAGTAGGATAAATTGCAGGATGTGCAGGATCATTCTTTTTTCCATTATTAGGAGTTAAAGTTTTTTGTTGTTTTAATAATTTAGAAACTAATTCTTTATATTCTGATTGTCTTGAAAGATTATTTAATATATCTCCATAACCTATTTCTTTAGGCAATTGATTAGAACTTGTTCTTGGATAAGAAATGTATGATTCAGTGTAAAGATCTTGAGCAAGAGATAATGTTTCTTTAGGTGAAATTCTAAAACACTTAAATGCTTCAATTTGCATAGCTGTTAAATCAAATGGTTTAGGCGGATCTTGTTTAAACTCCTTTTTATCAATAGAAGTAACTTTAGCTTTTTCTTGGTTAGAAACTTTTTCTTTGACTTGTTCAAACTCTTTTTTATCAAAGAACTTATCTTTAACATGAACAACTAATAAGTTTTTATTATCTTTTAATAACTCTGCACTCAACACCCAGAAAGGATCTGGCTTAAAAGCTTGAATTTCTTTTTCTCTATCAACTAATATTTTTAATGAAGGACCTTGCACTCTTCCAGTTGATAAAACTTTGAACCTTCCACTACTAGAAATTGCTTGAGTTAGTGCTCTTGAAATATTTATTCCATAAAACCAATCAAGCTTATGGCGGGTTTCACCTGCATAAGCTTGACCCCAGTCAAGAGAACTTAATTTATTATTATAAGATTTTATTAAATCTCCTTTTGTTGTTGTGGAGAATTTCATTCTATTGGCATCTTTTTGTTTACAAGCAAATCTTATTATGTTCCAACCAATAACTTCTCCTTCAACATCATAATCAGTTGCAATAGTAAATATTTTAGCATTTTTTGCTAATTTTTTTAATCTTGATAAATATTTTTTTGTAAAAGAACTTGTTTTATTAACATCAGATGAAGGAGCCCATTCAATATTAAAAACAGGATATTCGTTTTTTGTTCCTTCAATTTGTTTTAAAGAATACAAATGACCGACGGCATTTGCAACAATTATATCCTTGCCATTATGGTCGATTACATAATCTTTTACTCCTTGGGCATTATTAATTATTATCTTAGAAGTTGAAAGTGCTTCTGCAATCTTCTTTGCTGCACTTGGTTTCTCGGCAATAATTAACTCATAATCTTTTAAATCTAATACAGGTGTTTTCTTTTTTTTGACTACCATTGAATATGCTGAAAACTTAATTGCTTTAAAAATTTATTTGTAATTGCAAAATAACAAAAATTGGTTCATCATAGCTCATCCTTATCCTCACACTAAAGTGTGAGGTATTTCGGATTCGCATTATATAACCAATTTTTGAACTTGCAAGAATCTCATCTTTAACTTAAAAGTTAAAGTATGCAAAAATTCAAAATTTTTGAAATCAAAGATATTCGCAAATATCTTACAAATAACAAGATTTAAAAAGAAATCAAGATATTGCAAGTGTGTGATTATAAATGAATGTTTCAATAGATAAAGAAAAATGTATTGGTTGTGGTGCATGTGCAGCTACATGTCCAGATAATTTCGAGATAAATGGCGAAAATAAAGCAGTAGTTAAAAGCATGAGTGTTGCAGGAGATATTGAAAAATGCACAAGGAATGCAGCAGAATCATGCCCAGTTGATGCAATTATATTGCAAGAATAAAAATAATAATTTCTTAGAATATATTTATTACCTTAAACCAACACTTTCTGCAAGTTTTCTTGCTTTTCTTAATTCAGAAACATAAAAATGACCTTTATCTGTAATATGAACTTTTTTTCTTTCATCAAATTCTTTAATTTTAATAAGAGAGGATTCTTCGAGTTCTGCAAGATACTCTTGCATTTTATTATAACTAAGATTGGACTTGTACAAAAGATGAGTTGGTTTAATCTCTCCTCCAGCCCTCTGAATAGCTATAAGCATATCCATTATAATATCACTTTTTGATCTACGAGCCATTTTATTTTTTTATTAATTTTTATAAGCTTTTATCACAACCCAATACATAATAGCAAATGAAATTAAAAATAAGAATGGTTGTATTGGACAAAAATATCTTTGAATAAATATAAATCTAATAATACCAAGTAAAAATAATAACATAGAAATTAATATTAATAAAGAATTATGATTCCTCTTTTGAATAAATTTAAGATAATAGTTAAAACAAATTATTAACAATAAAAAAGTTGCAGCAACATAAAATAATAAAGAATTAAATAAACTAAGAACAATTATCAGCATAAAAATATAAGTTGAATATTTAAAATTTCTAAACTTGGTTGTTGCAAACAATATTAAAACTATTCCAAGCAGTATAAAAAAGTTAAATAACAATAAACCGGCATTATGGCTGTATGCAGTTAAAGTTCCTGCAACATGAGAAGCAGTCATAGCCCAAACTATCATTGAAAAAGAGTAAATTGTGAATGCAGCTGCTAAACTTAAAAATCCAAGAGAAAAATATCCAAAATTATGATTTCTTGTAATTTTGTGTGCCCTATAACTATAATATGCAACAATTAATGCCATTAAAGCAACTAAAAAAATCACTACAAAATTAAATGAGAATATTGTTGAATTACATATGTGCATTTTGTTTACCCCTAATTGTATTTAAATAAATTATTTTTGTATCTAATTTTTACTATTCTTTAATAGTATTTAAGCTTTTTGGTGATTATTTAAGAATTCTTATTTATACAGTAGTGGTTTTGGCTTTAAAAAAATGTATAAAGGATTAAACTTTGCAGGATTGCAAAAATTTTCTATACAATTGTCTTGATAATTTTTATATTTCACCCATGCTTCATGAGTAGTACAAAAAAATTCTGTTAAATCTTCACTACAATTAAAAAGGATAGAATTAAAGTGTGCTTCAGAATATTTAAGTTCAGTCTTACTTGCACTTAAACATAGGCTAATATCTGCAAAAGTATTTACAAAATAAGTCATAGAAGCAATAGTTAAAAGTGTAATGATCGTATTTCGTAATTTTGTTTTATTTTTTTTGAAGATGCCCATTTAATAATTTTTTACTATTCTTTAATAGTATATAAGCTTTTTGGTAGAATTTAAGGAGAAGTAGGACTTAATAAGTAAATAGGATATTTATATATACAGGATTTTGCAGAATCTATGGAATCATCTAATAAAAAAGCAAAGCCAATAGAAGAAATAATAGAGAACATAAGTTTTAAAGAAGTTTTAATAAGTGAAGCCCTAACCCTTCCAGTTCGCTTCATAAAAGAC
>Ga0222628_1000970_pt1 | contig 10404 bp, 14 predicted proteins | sample AntAcemetageno95_FD_179860 | JGI IMG/M metagenome (GOLD analysis project Ga0222628, IMG submission 179860) | Saline water microbial communities from Ace Lake, Antarctica - #95 | ecosystem: Environmental > Aquatic > Non-marine Saline and Alkaline > Saline | place: Antarctica: Ace Lake | collected... | reverse complement strand
GGCTATTCAAACACAACAGGAAGTAATTGGAATGCAATAGGTTCTGTCTCAGGCTATTCAAACACAACAGGAAGTGGTTGGAATGCAATAGGCTCTTATGCAGGCTATGCAAACACAACAGGAAGTAATTGGAATGCAATAGGTTACCAAGCAGGCTATTTAAACACAACAGGAAATTATTGGAATGCAATAGGTTATCAGGCAGGCTATGCAAACACAACAGGAAGTAATTGGAATGCAATAGGTTATCGTGCAGGCAGATATTTAGCAGATGGAGCAACAGAAGCAGAAGTATTTAATAATTCAACCTATATTGGTTCGAATACAAAAGTAAGTGCTAATGGAGTAACAAATGAAAATGTTATTGGTTACAATGCAACTGGTAATGGAAGTAATTCAGTAACATTAGGTGATGATAATATAGTTAAAACAGTTTTAAAAGGCAACGTAGGTATCGGAACAACTTCACCAACAGCAAAACTCACAATTGACGGCAACAAAACAACATCAAATCTATTCGAAGCGATAAATGATAATGATGGTTTAATAGGTGATTCGACATTTATAATTAATAAACTTGGATATGCCGGTATAAACAAGACACCTACTTATGCACTAGATATTAATGGAGATGCTTATGGTGATACTGCAAGATTTTTGAGTTATGTTGGACATTCTGATTTTAATATCGGAAGCGGTCATTCAGGAGTAAGCACTTTAACTTTTGCGGACAATTCAACAATGACAACAAAGGGTGCAGAAATAGGGCAAACAATGTATATTGGAACTACTGGAATAGCTATTAATAGAACTTCGGCAGCTTTAACACTTGCAGGAATAACACTCACAACTCCAGATATAGGAACACCGAGTGCAGGCACTTTGACAAATTGCACGTTTCCAACTTTAAACCAAAATACATCAGGAACGGCAGCAAATTTGTCAGGAACTCCGGCTTTACCAAATGGAGTTTCAGCAACTACACAAAGTGCAAGCGATAACTCTACAAAGGTAGCTACAACTGCTTATGTAGATGCTGCGGCTGCGGCTTCTCTTTGGACTGATGACGGCTCACAAACATATTTAACAGCCGATTCAGAGCCTTTTGAATTAAGAAAAACAGGGTTAGCAACTGGATTTACTTCATTTGGAAATACGGACGCTTATGTATCTTGGAAATTAAATGATGCAGATGGTGGTTTTGCTCTCAATGGCATGGTAAAAGTTGCAGATGCACCAGCAGCTTATTTTAGGGGATTGAATGTTCAAGCAACTCCAACAGAATACCCAATGATATTTGCAGTTGGAAGGCAATCAGGTGGTACGTGGTCAAGTTTTGGAGCAGGGAAAAAAGCCTTTACATGGAATAATTCAAATACAAACATGATGACTTTATCGAGTTCTTCATGGCTAAGATTAGGCGGTGAAGCAACATACCATCAAATAGGAGTGTATGATTCAGCTCCGACTTTATGTTTAACTGATAACGATATTAATATAAATATTTCAAGTTCTTCAGAAGCTCAAGATAGTAATGCTGTTTGGATTAAAGCAGACGATGCAACTCCTGAAATCGGAATAAGCGGTGGTAATGGTGATAGCTGGGATATGACAATAAATACAGTTGATGGAGCTTTATTTGAAAATGCTACGACTTATAATTTTGATAATGATGTTTTAATTACTGGTAGTTCAACAATTAGCGAAGGTCAAAACGTAAATATTACAACCGTAAATGCTGCTTTATATGATTTATTGGCAACTGATTATATTTTAAATATAACCTATACAGCGACAGGGGCGGTTACTTCTTTAACACTTCCAACGGCTCAAACAGTCGAAGGTAGAATTATTACAATTAAGGATGCAGGGGGATTAGCTGGAACTAATAATATTACAATTGATACTGAAGCGGCTCAAACAATTGACGGGGCTGCAACTTATGTTATTACTGTAAATTATAGTGATATAACTTTATATTGTGACGGCTCAAATTGGCTCACAATTCATAACTAAATTATTATGGGAAAAATACTAACAGATTCAAACGGTAGATTAGACGCAAAAACTTGCCATGCTGTTTATTCAGATTCAACAACTCAAACATCAGCAAGTGCAACGGCTGCCTATCCTAGTACTATATTGACAGTTAAAAAGATTAGTAAATAAAACAAAAAAAATAGAAATTATGATTATATTGATTACGTTATTAGCTTGGTTAACTCATGTAGTGGCTAAGATTTTGAAAGCACAAAAGAAATTCAAAACTGAATTTAATCTTAAAAAGTGGATAAGAATGAATGCAGTTTATTTTTTGTTTTCATTGCTTTGTGTAGTTCTTGCTTTATCATTTGTTCAATTCAAAGAGATTAAAGATATAGAGATGCACGGAGTTGTAATATCTTTAAAATATGTAGTAGCTTTCTTTGTTGGTTGGACAGCCCCTTCAATAATTGCAAAGGTTGTTAAAGTCGGAAATAAAAAACTAAAAGAATAATGTTATCAGGACTTATAGCATACTTTCACCACAACACACTGTTGATGGGAGCAAATGGAATATTATTAACGGTGGTCTCTACTTTTACAAATATATTAACTCCTGCACTCCAATTTATAGGCTTACTTGGTGGTGCTGTTTTAGTTGTTTTATCATGTTGGCTAACTGTTTTGAAAATTATAAACTCATATAGAATAAGAAAAAAAGGAAAAGTTAATTAATAAAATAAATAACTTATGGCAGCATATAAATATTTAATATTTCATTGTACTGACACGCCTGCTGATAGGGATGTATGTCAGGGTTCAATAAAAATGTGGCATTTAGCACCTTCTTACGTTAGAAGTTCAGGCGAATATCGTTTTATGGGAAAGAACTATAAAATGAAAGGTCAAATTAAACCATACTTCGTAGAGATAGAAAAATATGGTAAGGTTGATATTACAACAAAGAAAGGCAAAGGTTGGTCAAGAGTTGGTTATTCGGCAATGATCAGATTGGATGGAAGTCTTGAAATTCTAATCCCTTGGAATGATGATGATATTATTGATAGTTGGGAAATCAGTAATGGAGTAAAAGGATTAAATTCAGTTTCCAGAAATATAGTGTATGCTGGTGGTTCGGAAAAGATATTTGATAAGATGAGACCAAAAGATACATTAAATCCTTCTCAGTTTATTACTATGGCTAATATTGCTAAGATTGAAATTGCAAAGCATCCTGACTTGTTAGTTTGTGGACATAATCAATTTTCCAGTAAGCGTTGTCCTTCGTTTGATGTTCTTGAGAAGTTTATGCTTATGGGTATTCCACTTAAAAATATTTACAATCCAAAAGATTTAGATTTAAAGCAGTACGCAAAAGACAAAGGAATTAAAAACTTAATATCATGAAAAAAGAGATAAAAGTACTATTGATTAAATTGCTTATTTCAGCGATTCTGATAGCCTCAATTGCAATACCTACCTATCTGTACAAAAAAGAGAGAAACGAAAGGAGAAGATACCAGTCGAACAACTCAGCGTTAGTAAAAGGTATTTCCATCTACAAAACAAAATCAGATAAGGATGTGTATGTTTTACAGCAAGAGAACTTGAGTTTGAATGAAATTAAGAATAGTCAGGATAGTATTATTCAGGCATGGTATTTAAAATATAAGGATTCAGGTAGGAAGAATAAAGACCTACATCATATCATTTACCTTTTAAGACAAGCTAAAGGTGGTGGAGTAGTTTATTCAACAGATACGGTTTATATCGTAGGTGATGAAGAAAAAGCAGGAAGAACATTTCCCTTTAATGATGGTTTTTTGAAGCAGAGATTAAATTACTTTGTGTATAATGATAGTGCTCATTTGAGTTACACTTATAAATCAGGGTTATTTGGCTCAATGATTTTAGAGAATAATAGATTGAACTGGAAGAATAAGAAAAAGTTTGTGTTATGGTATAAGCTAGGATTCGGAAGGAAGAACATGGTTTTCGACTTTCAAAGCACAAATCCAAACGAAGAAATAATTAGCGGTAAAAATATAAAGATTTATAAAAGAAGAAAAAAACGTTTGAAAAGGTACTTATAATTTCATATATTTGCCTTTTTAGTTAAATTAATTTGTTATTTCCTTTTATTTAAAGATTTTCTTCTTATCTTTGTACCAATAAACAAACACTAAAAAAACCAAATCATGATGAACTTAAAAATTGTGATGACTTCAACTACTTAAATATTTTATTGCAAAAAAAATAAAATCATGGTCAAGTTACGCATAGATAAAGAAAGAGAAATGAAAAATAATAATTATATTTGCGATATTAATACCTCCCTATTTTGGTATTAGTGTTTGTTTGGCAGTTAGGAGTGGTTTCCTCACTGCCTTTTTTTTATTCATATTAAATATAAATTGACTAAAAAGTAAAATAAATTAGACTAAAAGGTAAAAAATACCTATATTTGCAATGAGACAATAAAACATCAATGAGACAAGATACAGTAGATAAAACTTACGGTAATGTTATTCTTAACATCCAATGTCAAATAGAATCAGATTTTGATTCAATCAAGAACTTTTGTGAGCAACATAAAATTGACAGATTCAATCTGAGCAAGATATTTAATCAGCATAGAATTATGAGTGTTGGTTTGTTTATTCGTATCAACATTGCTTTAGGCAATATCTCAGCAAAGTTGTCTAATCAGTACAACGTTAAATCAGAACTCAGCTTGAAGAAGTATTTGGGTATAGATAACAACTTGGTACTGTCAACTATAATAGAATTAGATTTTTAATTGAAATAAATTAATGCAGTATAAACTAAAATTTTGAGACAATGTACAAAATTATTGAAGAAACAGAAAAGTTGATAGTTGAATCAATTATCTGTGTAATCTTTGGAGAACCTGGTATTGGAAAAACTTCTCTTGCCTTTACTTCTGAAAGTCCTGTTTTGGAGGATTATGATGGTGGTATTGGGAGAGCAGTTAACAGGAAAACAGCAGTCACTTTTGATAAGTGGGAAGATGCTGTTCAATTCCATAACTCAGGTGAACTCGAAAAGATGGGAGTTAAAACGATTGTGATTGATACAGCAGGAAGTCTGCTTGACAATTATATGGGTCAGTATGTAATTGCTGACAATAATAAAAACGGTAGATCAGGCGGTCAGCTATCACTACAAGGTTACGGTGCTTTAAAATCAACCTTTAGCCAATTCATTAATTGGGCGAAAGCACAGAAAAAAGATATTGTTCTTGTTTGTCATTCAGAGCAATTCAAAGAAGGAGACAATACTAAGTATCGTCCAAAAATGACAGGTGGAAGTTATGAAATATTGATTGCGAATGCTGATATGGTAGGCTATATGAAATCAATCAATAATAAAAGAACTATTGACTTCAATCCTAATGACGAACATATTGGGAAAAACACAGCAGAATTTCCGGTTATCGAAATTCCACACTATGCTAGTGAGGAGAATTCTAACTTTATGGGTAAAATGATTCAGGACACAAAAAACAAAATGATGTCATTGTCAGAATCACAACAGAAATCACTTGATAGAATTACAGTTATCAGAGATAAAATCTCAGCAGCTACAAGCTATGAAAAGCTGAAAGAAATGAAAGCTGATTTTGAAGGTCTTGCTCCAATTGAAAGAATCCAACTTGAGAAATTGTATAATGAACAGGCTACATTCATTATCTCAGTAGAGATTGTTGAAGCAAGTAAAATTGTTCAATTTAATTCAGTCCTTGCAAACATCAAGGAGCAACCAAGTCCAAAAGCATTAATGGGTGAGTTGAAAATTAAAGTTGATGCTAATAGCAAAATCACTTATGATACTGTAAAACTTCAATTTGTTGGTGTGAAAGCTGATAGCAAAAAAGAAGAATTGAAGACAGAGCCAAAAGGTATTATTACAGAAGATGAGCCAAATATAAATGGTGTTATTGTAAACAGCGAACCTGCTCCAATAGTTGAAGCAGAAGAAGTTGAAACAGTAGTTGCCGAAGAAGCAAAACCAAAGCTAACAGCAGGTGATATTGCAAATGGACAAATAGAATTCAAATAAATCTAGCTATGATAAAATTATCTATCTCCCCTTCGATTCTTGAAACGTATAGAAAGTACTATACGGAAGAATACAATGGTTTTTTGACTGAGGAATCTGTTATAACTGCTGTAAAGAGAGAAACGGAGTGGAGCGATACAATGGAATTTGGAGCAGCATTTCATGAAATCATTGAATTTGGTCATGAGAAATATTACAATTCTGTAAGTGGTTTATATCATATTCAGAAAAAAGGCAAAGAAGGTGAAGTTGTTTTACCTTATAGTGCAATCGAACCTGCTGTAATATTTCGTAAAAATCATCCTTCGATGGTTTATGAAACTCCTGTTTCCTTTACAGTATGCCTGAACGGTTTTGAAGTAAGATTCAAGATGCGGATAGATGGCATTGAAGGTAATGTTATTCATGAACAGAAAACTGGTAAAAGATTTAGCGGTTATGAGTTCTTTGAAAAATCACTACAATGGAAACTTTACATTTTAGCTACTGGTGCAAATCAGGCTCAATACAATATTTTTACTTGGAAGCAATTAAGTGGTAAACCTATTCAGGTGAAGTACGAAGAACCAATAAAACTTTCAAGGTACGTTGGGATTGAAGGCGATGTGCAAGATTGGCTAGATAGATTCTTAACTTTTTGTAAAGAGAAAGATATTATTCAATACATAACTATGGACCACTATCAGAAACGATACGGAAGCAAAAAACCTTATTAACTCAAGGCATATGAAATACAGCCCATGTTGAGATAAGCGTGGGCTTTTTAGGTGCAATCAATAAAGAAAATTATGGACAAAATAACTAAAGAACAATTTAATAAAGCATTGTTAATATGTGATAAGTATTTAAGCCAAGAAAAAGATAAAATATTATTTATAGAAAATAAGATAATAGAAATAAATCAACAGAAAGAAATAATAACAGAACACACGACTTTAAGTAGTTGGTTTAAATTAAAAAAAGGTGATATAATAAAATTATTAAGAACAGGTGGAAACGCAAATACAAAAATAAAACAAGGAGATTTATTAACAGTAACTCAGATTAATACAAGGACAGTTAGGGATAATTGTTTAGTTATTACTGTTGATGCAAAAAAAGAAAAAAGAAAATATAGAATGGTTTGTAAAACTTATGGAAATAATTCATTTTTTTCTCCATGGGTTTTTGAAATTATTAATCAATAAAGAAAATTATGAAAAGACCACCAGTTCCACCACCACCACCAAGAAGAATTATATCAAGCTATGATATTTATAATTCTAAACTTGCTAAAGGTTTAACTTTTTTTGCAGTTATTATTGTTATTTCTACAGTTATTTTTACAGCAATAATGCAAAATGAAACTATTAAGCCAGTTATTATTAATGATAATACAGTAATATATGAAGCTGTAGATGGAAAGATTATACTTCATAGTGATTGCGAAAATCACACTTTTAATATTATATTAGATTCAGTAAAAAAAACTGATACAATTTTTCTGATGGATTTAGATGGTTTTAAAGATTGTAAATATTGTAGGATTAATATTATATCAAAATCACAAAGAAAAGTAGCTAATTATATTTGGTATAATTCAGATTCAACTTGGACAAAAGGAGTAATATATAAATAACAAAAGTAATTATGGAAAAGAATACATTAGAAATTATCGAAGAATTAGAAAACAATTATGGCATTAAAAATAAGGCTATAATTGAAACAATGGAGATCAGCAAACCTACATATTTTACAAGGCTTAAATCCGGGAAGTTTAAAGAAAAAGAAAGAAAGTTATTATTAGAGAAATATGGTTGTTTGATTGCAAATAATAAATAAAAAATCAACTTTTTATTGTAATTAATATTAATTTTTTGTATCTTTGGTTTTTAATTACTGCTAGATATGTTTAAAACACAAAAATTCTTATTTAATAATATAGCCTTGAAGGTTAACAAATTTGTATCTAGCAGTCCAAATGTTAACCGGATAGGCTTCTTTTATTTTACAGAGTTATGTCACTAAGAAACCAACCATATTTCCCTTTATATGTTCAGGACTATTTAACTGATGAAAAGCTAAATGAATGCTCTGCTCAATCACAGGGAGTTTATATCAAGCTAATGTGTTTAATGCATAAATCAGATGAGTATGGTAAAATTTTGCTAAAGCAAAAGGATAAGCAAAACGGAAAGCAAATAAATAACTTTGCTTACAAACTTGTTAAACATTTGCCGTTTGCCGAAAAAATAATAATTGATTCACTAACTGAATTGATTGAAGAAAAAGTATTATATATTGATAATGATTTTCTTTGCCAAAAGCGTATGATTAAAGATAATGCACTTAGTATTATTAGGTCAGAAGCTGGTAAAAAAGGAGGAAATAAAACACAAAGTAAAAGCAATTTTGCTAAAGCAAAAAGCGAAGCAAACTCTGAAAATGAAAATGAAGGTGAAATTGAAAATATAAGTAAAGATGAAATTCAAATTAAATTTAAACATCTTTCACTTTCAAAAACTGACTACCAAAAATTATGTGATAAATATTCTATAAAACTTGTAGATGATATTATTCTAAAAATACAGAATTACAAAAAGAATACAAAATACACTTCACTTTATTTGACTGCATTGAGTTGGTTAAGAAAAGAACAAAAACCAGAACTAACTAAATTTGAAAGTTTGCTTGCTGATGATTTTATTAACCAGTATTACTCAATGAAAGAAATTGAATATTATTGGACTGATAAAGATTCAAATTCACTAAAAGAAGTAATCAGTAAAATTGAATTTACTATAAAGTCAAAGGATTTTATATTAAATGATAAAAATATAAGAGCATCATTTCAAAAAATAATATCTTCAATTAATGACAATTGGATAAAAGAAAATTTAAGCCTAACAATAATAAACTCAAAATATAATGAAATCATTAGTAAAATCAAAAACGGAAAAGGTAGCTTGCGAGAAAGAACTATCGAAAAAATGGAAAAGTCATTTGCAGAAAACCAATAGTATTTCCGATGTCTTTCTAAATAAGACTCCAAGTTTAGCAGTAATCAAAAAAGATTACGGTAATGATTTTATGATAGGTTATTTGACATTATGGTTAATGGATCAGAATTCTTTTGCAGGTGGAAAAATGACTGACACACAATTAGAAGTTTCTGTAAGATTAATATTTCAAGACTTCTACCATTTAACCATGGGTGACTTAAAACTAATAAGCCAAAGATTAAGAAAGAAAACTTTTATAAGAGTATCCGGCAATGAATTTTATAGAGAAATAGAAGAATATTTTAATGAAAGATGTGAAATTTCAACACAAATAAATGCAGTAAATATTGAAGGTAAAAAAGAAGAAAGTGAAAATAATATGATTTATGATGAGTATAAGAAAATTGCAGAAGCTAAAAACATAGATAAATATTTAGGTACTAAAGACGAATCAGAGCAAAATCATATTGCAATAGTAAATTATAATCGTGACAAAAAAGAACTTAAAAAAAACAAAATCAAAGAGATTGTACAATGTGGACCAGGGGAATGTAATTTTAAAACTAGCTTTGGAATGACTCAATGTGTAATTTGTGGATTAATAAAATAAAATTGTAATTTATCAAGGTAAATCATATAGGGACAAAAACAAAAAGGAATGAGCAGCATATTTATAGGAATTGACGGTGGTAAAGATACAGGCTTTGCAGTTTGGAATAAATCAACTAAAAGTTTAGTAGAAGTTAAGACTTTAGATTTTTGGAAAGCAATAAATGAAGTTGACAATTATCTCAAGCTATATCCTACATTGGTTTTGATTATTGAAGATGTTTCTCAGCACTCAGCAGTTTTTAAAGCGATGGGTACATATAGGTCAACTCCTGGTGGAATCAATAATAAGATTGGAGCAGTAGCCAAGCATGGTCAAAATATCGGCAGGGTAAAAAGGGAAACTGAATTATTCATTAGATATTTCGAATTAAAGAAAGTTGATGTCAGAAAGATTAAGCCCGGTAAGCATACTGGCTCAAAAATAAAAAAGGATTTATTTAAGAAGATAACAGGATTCAACAAGGTAACTTCTCAGCATGGCAGGGATGCTGCTATGTTGATTTATGGATTATAACGTTTTGAATATGTGGCGTTTTTTCTATGCCATATATTTAGTGTTGGCATTAGTATGTAATTAATAGTAAAAACAAAATTAAAAATAGAAAATTATGAATGTATTAAGTTTATTTGATGGTATGAGTTGTGGGCAAATAGCACTCGATAAATTAGGAATTAAAGTAGATAATTATTTTGCAAGTGAGATTGATGAGAAAGCAATATTTGTAGCAAATAAGAACTACCCAAG
>Ga0222628_1000968_pt1 | contig 10416 bp, 24 predicted proteins | sample AntAcemetageno95_FD_179860 | JGI IMG/M metagenome (GOLD analysis project Ga0222628, IMG submission 179860) | Saline water microbial communities from Ace Lake, Antarctica - #95 | ecosystem: Environmental > Aquatic > Non-marine Saline and Alkaline > Saline | place: Antarctica: Ace Lake | collected... | reverse complement strand
AAGATTAAGAGAATTGAGAAAATATAACAAAGACAACAAGAGAATTATTAAAGGTCAATCTTAATTAACATTAAAATATAAAGCTATGACTAGAAAAGAAAAGTTAATAAAGATTCAAAAAGTTTTAGAAAAACAAGCGAACACTATAAGATATGAGGTAGAATACAAAGGTGATGGAATACTAGAAATTTGGGAAAATATAAGTAAAGCAATTGACTTACTTAAAAATAGAATTAAGAAAGAAAACGACTAAACGATTTTACACTCTACCAATCAAGTAATTGGTTGGTAGTAGTAAAGTTATTTAATCAATCTAATTTATAAAACTATGGAAAAAGAAATATATAATCTAAGCTGGAATAATTTGGATAAAGATATTCCAAAAAATTATGATACTTTAATAATTCCAGAAATTGAAAAAGTTTGTAAAAATATTCCTGGTGACCTTATCAAAAATAAGATTTACAATTATGTTATCTATTATTATAATAATGGTATAAAAAATGGTGTTTTAAGCTCTATCCTTATTTATTCGAATAATAAAACAAAAAAGATTATATTTAAAATAAGAAAAGATAGTATAAAATTACAACTATGTTGAAATGGTTACGGGGGTAGGATTCGAACCTACAACCTCCAGGTTATGGGCCTGGCGAGCTGCCAATTGCTCTACCCCGCGTTATTTAATCAATCTAATTTATAAAACTATGAAACAAGATTTTAAAGTCGGGGACAAGGTATCAATCCAATATTATTTTAGCAGAATAAACGGAATTGTAAAAGATATCAAAAATGGTTTTTATGGGATAGAAGCTGATGGAAAATACTTTCCTCTAATTGAAGAAGAAAACATTGCCCGCGTTGCTTAACATAAAAGGTCGGTTTAACTTAACAAATAACTAAACTAAACTTATGATTAAAGAATACAAAATTATTTACTATACTGTTTATGATAATAAAAGAAAAAAACCAATAGAATTGTTAGATAATTTAGAAAAAGGTTATAAGATTATATCATCTTCTGTTGTAGATAGAATAATCATTTTCGTTTTAGAAAAGAATAATTTAAAGGTCGTTAATTAAAACTTAATAAACAATTATATGAAAAAAGCAATTAAAGAGGAGTTAAAAACAAGCGAAAAACTGGCTCATAACTTTATCGTTGGCTTATGGTATGGGGCTATACTTGGGATTATCTGGGGGGTTTGTGTTATACTCTTAATTTAAAAGGTCGGTTTTAACTTAACAAATAACTAAACTAAACTTATGTTATCTAAAACAATTAAAGATGTTTGTTATGATATAAAAAGAGCTAACGGAATTGAAGACAAATACCTTGCCAGTAAAAAACCTTATGAAAAATACTGTCTTCATTGTGGCACGAAATTAGAGCCAACCGAACAGCTAAATGGTTTTTGTACTAAATGTGATGAACGATTTGGCGATGAGCATTTTGAAAAATAGGTCAAGCAGGGGAGACACGCAATTTGATATCTTCTGGGTATTCCCAGTATTCGCTTACAACCCTGCTAACCTGTATTGAATACGCATAAACTAAATCTGTTTATCATATTACGCTTATATTATAACAAATTAAAGGGGTTATGTCAATAGTCTTGTGTATTATGCTTAATAAAGCCATTATAAATCTTTTTGTTCTAATTCGGGGGCAACTCTTCCTTTTATTCTATAACAAACAGAACAATAAAACTGATTAAATAATTTTGTTGTAAAATAATTACCACAATTTTGGCAACGCCTAACAAGACAACCATTTTTAATTCTCCTCGCTTGTTTTCTTGTAGGTGTAAAATCGCTTGGCAATTCTATATTTTTTTTAATTAACATTTTCTTTAATAACCTCAATAGCTTCTTTAAATGATATTATATTTCCATACAATTTACTACTTAAATCTTTTGCCGTTAAGTTTAACATAATTTCAGCTTTTTTTAAATCGTTTCTTTTATAACACTCATATTGATTATGATATGCCTCAGTTTCTTGGTCTAATCTAAATTTCTTATCTCTTAAATACTTTTTCCACCATTCATCTTTCCCGATTTTTTCTTGTTGAAATGTATGAGTAATTTCGTGAACCTGTAATCCATAATCTAAATCATTGTTCGTATAAATTGTATCACCATAAGAAAAGATTGTATTATCTGTTATTGAAAAAATCTTTTTAACTTTATTAAATAACGGGAAATTTCTTTGTTCGTCAATATAAATCTTCTTTCTTTCTTCTTTACATTTTCCACAATAAGCAGAACTATCTCTTCTTAAATTAAAACAATTTTTACAAAATCCACAATTACTTTGTATTACTAATTCTCTTTTCATAAATTTATTATTAAAAACTTATAATGTTTATTCCAAGTTAGTTCTTGATTACAACCTTTACTCCCGTCTCAGGGCATCAGGAAAATATACAAAGAATTTTTTAAAAAACTTGAGGTGGGAGAGCCTTAACCTCTCAAGATATTTCTCCGTGCTTAAAGCACCTCTCGGTCGTGGGACGTAGGTTGTCGCCGTTGCCCACACATCACTTACGAAATAGAAAGTTAGTTTATTCCAAATAGTTCAAGGTTTACGATACCCTAAAACGATAAACCAAATATCTTGTGTTTAATAAAAAAACTTTGATTGTAATCAAATTATAAATCATATGCTTATTTTTAGCAATACCACTTTATCCACCGTTTATCCACAGGCGCTAAAAAGGGATAAATAAAAAAAAGAATTTAAGGAAATGATAAGTGGATAAGTTTTAACCCCTCTATAATATGCTTGTAGTATAGGTTTTAGAGAGAGTGGAACGCTTGACAAAATAAAGGGGGTAGTGTATAATAGTAATATAATTAGTTAATGTAGATTTATGAAAATAGCAAAATTATTAAAAAAAGATTTACCAGATTATAAAGGAACAGCAAATCTTTATGAATTAATTCCAGTTTATAAAGAAAAAGATTGGACAGATAAACTTCATACTTACAAATATGTTGTTGCTTCAGCTGTTGTTGCTATGGATACTGGTTCTCCTGAAACTTTTATCTTCCCAGCTAAAAAAACTGGCGAAGTAAAAAATTATGGAGAATTAAAAGGTTCTTATCGTGGAGGATTATCTCATAGAAAAGCATTTAAAGGAATGGGATATACTATCAGTTAAATATTTAATTAGTTTAATATGAAATTATATTACGCACAAGTTTTCTGGATATATGGATTTAATACTTTTGGTTATTTTACCAGAAAAGAATTAAAAGATAAAAGAATAGAACACTTTACAATTATAAATAAAAAGTTTAATAAATAATTATATGAAAATAAATTGGAATAGAATAATTGAAAATTTAATAACATTATGTTTGAAATGTCATCTGAAAAGACATCAAATATAGAGGATTTTAGGGGTCGTGTAATCAACGGTGATTGCCTTTTGGTAATGAAATCTATGCCATCAAATAGTGTAGACACTGTGATTACCGACCCCCCTTAGCCTTATGGTTTATCTTTTATGGGAAAGAAATGGGATTATGATGTTCCAGATATTAAAGTTTGGAAAGAATGTTTAAGAATTACAAAACCTGGTGGAACTGCTTTGATATTTGCGGGGTCAAGAACTCAACACAGAATGGCTTGTGCTGTTGAAGATGCTGGATTTATATTAAAAGATTGTATTATGTGGCTATATGGTTCAGGTTTTCCAAAAGCAACTGACATTAGTAAGCAGTTAGATAAAGGACATAAGAGAAAAGTTGTTGGCAAACAGAAATTACAAGGAACAGCGAGAAGAATGAAGGGTGGAAATTATGGTGATTTTTCTGGTCCAGATACAGCAGATGAAATAAATATTACAGAACCAGCAACCCCAGAAGCTAAATTATGGAACGGTTGGAAATCACACGGATTAAAACCAGCTTATGAGCCGATTATTGTAGCTATGAAACCAAATGACGGCACTTATGCTAATAATGCCTTGAAACACGGAGTTAGTGGATTGAATATAGATGGTGGGAGGGTGGGGGTTGATGATAATGAAAAAGAAAGTTTTGCCAAAGAATGGGACAGAGAACAAAGTGATAAACAAAGTAAAACATCAACATATCTTGCACCAAAAGAACAAAAGAAAGATTTGAACGAGTTTAGACCTCAAGGTCGTTTTCCTGCTAATATTATTCTTGATGAAGAAGCTGGTAAAATGTTAGATGAACAGAGTGGAGAAACAAAAACAAATCCAATGGGAAATAATAATAATGCTCAATCTACTGGTTGCTTTGGTGTTGGAAGTGTTACAGAAAAAGCACAAAGAGCAGACAAAGGTGGTGCTTCAAGATTTTTCTATGTTGCTAAGGCAAGTAAAAGTGAGAGGAATATGGGGTGTGAGGAATTGCCAATTAAACAAACAATAGGAGGAGGTGGAACTAACAATACAGAAGATGATGTTTGTGGAAAGTATGGAAGTATAAAATCAGAAGGACATAATTTCCATCCAACAGTTAAGCCTCTTAAACTTATGGAATATCTTTGTATCTTAACTAAAACCCCAACAGGTGGAATTGTGTTAGACCCATTTGTCGGCTCAGGAACGACTTGTATGGCTTGTAAGAGAACAGGAAGACCATTTATAGGAATAGAACAAGATAAAGAATATTGTAAGATAGCAGAGGCACGGATAAAAGCGGTTCAAGTTGATAATAAACTGTTCTAATAGTTATCCACAGTTTAGACCTTGACAAAAAATAGGTGGTATGTTAAAATGAGTATATATGGGAGAGTGGCGGAATAGGTAGACGCTAATGTCCACGAATAAGGCAAATGGAATAGGGATTTCGAAATCTCCTGTGGTAATGCCAAATTGTTAGGTGCAAATCCTAACCTCTCCCACCAATAAATAACTATGTTAAAATGAGTATATGAAAAACAAAGAAGACAAAATATTTATTACAATGGCTAATTGTAGTATTCCAATGGGGTTTCCTAAAATGCCTATTGATTTATTTATTACAAGAATGGAAGAAATAAAAGAGATTTATCCAAATTATAGAATTGATAGAATTCTTACTAAATACAATGAAACTACAATATGGGATAATATAAATATTGAAATAGTAAGAAATGAATAATAAATTAAATATAAAACTATGAACCCAATAGAAAAACAATTCAAAATGTTTGGCGAATTTCAAGAAGAATTAGATAAAGCCTTACACCCAGACCTTGAATCAGAGGAACGAGCTGAATTAGAAAGTCATTTAGGGTGTGAAACTAATGAAATGTTTAATTTGAATAAATAAAAATTATATGACAAAAGAAATATGTGAAGAGTTTACAAAAAAAAGACCATTTGAAAAATGGGGAATAGATGACTATACTATAACAAGTCCAAATAAAAAGTATTCACTTTGGACATGGGGTGGTTTTGATTATTTTAGAGATTATAATGATAGTAAAATATTATTACGAGGAATAAATGGATTAGAAAAAAAGAGAATTTGGAATTTATATAAAGAAGAATTAGCATTTCGTTCACAAAAAGCATTAAAAGAATTGAATTTTAAATAATAATAAATAAAATTTATGGAACAAAAAGAATTAGAAAAAACAAGAGTTATCTTAAAAGGTTGTCATTTAAAAGAAGGCACTAGTAAAGCTGGAAAACCCTTTGCTATAATTGAAGTCTTTACTGACCAAGATAGTTATAGTCTTTGGTTAAAGAAAAAAGACGGAACAGAAACAAAAGCATATACTCAATTAAAAGCAATGGGAAACCTCATTAATAAAAGAGTTGGTGTTACCTTTACCTCAAAAGACGGTTCTTATCTCAATAAACATACTGGTATGAAAGTTGAAAAGGAAGATAGAACAATTATGTGGTTTGAAGATATACAAGCAGAACACGAACAAGGAAAGCCAGAAAGAGATGTTGAGGAAGGAATGGCTTATACCAATGACCCTCGAGATAAAAAACCTGATGAACCTATTACTAATGAGGAACACGACATAAATCTTGACGAAATTCCTTTTGATTAGAACCTAAGTAAGTTCTAAAACTTCTTATGAAAATTAAAATCATAGTTTTATTGGTATGCGTGGTTCTGGGAACTGGTTGTCTTAGGATGTCCCCCAACACCCAGCCACGCTTACCAGAAACAAATAAACAAACTGAAACCTTTTTAGAAATACCAGAAGTAATGAAAAGAATTGCCTTTTGCGAGAGTAGTAATAACCATAAAGCACGAAATAATAGTTCAAGTGCTCGGGGAACGTATCAGATTATTAAAGGAACTGAGGAATTGTGTGAAAAATGGTTAGAAATTGAACTTGATATGTTAAATAGAAATGATAATGAATTATGTGCGATGTGGCTTTTCAACCGATATAATACAAAACCGTGGAGAGCCAGTAAATCCTGTTGGTCTAAATAAATTAACATAAGTTAAACATAAAAAGTTAGTTAACAAGAGTTAATATGACTAAAGAACAAAAGAAATTATTAAAAAAAACACTTATCCCTTTATATAAATGGGGTTATGGAGAACTTAGGGAATTACAAGAGTTTTTAGAATTTTTAGACGGTTTAAAAAAGGCTTGTAAATAACAAGATGCCTTGTAGTCCAAGATATGTAGAGTATAGGGAATCGTTGACAGGTTTCTAATAACATAGAAATGAGCGTTAAATAATTCCATAGATTGTTAAAAATAGGTATTTACGGAAATGAAATGTTGTTTCCGATAATAGACAATAAGTGTCCACTATGATAATATACACTTTCTATCTGTTCTAAATACATAATATCCGATAATATACACTTATGGTACTATCATATATAACCGTATCAAGATGAGATGAATAGATAGTTAAAATGATACGATAAACCTATACATTTTACATAGAGTTTTAGGAACAAATCTTTACAAAACTATACATTTTGGAAACAGTTAAAAAGTTATAAGTGAAAATAGATAAAAAGTGTTAAAAAGTTATAAATAGAATTATGAGATTTATAAGTAGATTTAAAAACCAGCGAAGAATACATAGAAAATGGGCTTCTGTTTGGACTATTATAAAAATGGCTTGGATACAAAGAAAGAAACCTATTATAAAAGATATTCCAATTGGTAAAATTGAAGATATCAACTAAATCTGTAAAGAATTAAATAAATAATATATGAAAGATAAAATAGCAAAAGTCATAGGAGAACTAACACCGATAAATGTTAAGTTTGTAGGTAAGAAAAAAATAACCTGTGAGATTAAAGAAAGTGAACTTGTAAAACGACTAAATAAACTTTTTGAAAGTGAATTAAATAAACAAAAAGAGGAAGTTATAAGTTATATTGGATTAAAACAAGGATGGGAAGAATCAGAAGATATTTACAGAAAACATTTTGGATTAAAAACTAAGTATTAAAAAACAGTTATGGAAACAATAATAAGTAAAGAATTGGTATTAAAGTTTTTCAAAAATGCTTTTGGAGTTGATGGAGAAGTAAATCTTATTCCTGATAAAAATAAGTTTAAAATTGCAGCAGTAGTTAAATTAAAAGATAGTGAAAGGGGAACATTCTATGTTGGTATTTTAAAAGAATTAAATAAATAGTTATATGAAAGAAGAAATAATTAAAGGATATAAAAGTAAAACTCAAGAAAAAAATATAGCTTGGTTTTTACCTCGACCTAAACCAGACCATTATAAAGGTGGTATGCCCTTATATGCCGAAGAATGGTTATTAGAATTAGCAGGAGATATTTTAGGATTTAAAGATTGGAAAAAAATGCGGATACTTAATTTATTTTCTGGAATGAATAAATATGGTTTAAGAATTGATATTAATTCTGAAGTAAAACCAACTTTATTAGAAGATGCTCATAATTTTTCAGATAAAGTTGTTGGACAATTTGCGGTTATATTAGCAGACCCACCATATAGTGACGAAGAAAGTAAAGAATTATATGGAACTGGAAAATTAAATTATAAGAAATGGATAACAGAATGTGATAAGGTTTTAGGAAAAGGAGGACTGTTAATAGTTTATCATAAATATGTAATGCCAAACCCAAATCCAAATAAATATAAAGTGGTAAAGCGAGTATTCATTGGTAATCGAACATATCATTTACCAAGAGTAGCAATTTACTTTAAAAAAAGAATTAAATAAATAGTTATATGAAAAAAGAAATAGAAACATTTAGAGCATTAGCAATTGTTGGATATGGTAAGAATGGAAAAATTAAACAATTATCAGAATTAAGAGAAACAACAAATCCCTATTTTGCTATTTGTCCTATGGGAACTAAATTTAACAAAGATATTTTAAAAGAATATAGAGGTAAAGTGGTTGAAATAGAAATTAAATTAATTAAATAATATGAAAAAGATGGATAAAATTGAAAAGATTTATGGTAAAGAAAATAAAAATTGTTGTGCTTCAGATACAAGGTTAAAAAAATATCTTATAAAAGCAGGATATAAGTCATTAGTTAAATTGTTAAGATTTAAATAAATAATTATATGAAAGGAGGCGATTTATTATGGTAAGAAAAACAAAGAAAGTAAGAATGGTTTATTCTCACCATCACTAACATTTTACCAAGCTCAAGAGGTGGAAGGACAAATAAGAAGAATGTAGTCTTAATTGAAGACAAGAAACACAAATTATATCATCAACTTTTTTCCAATTTAACCCCTGATGAAATAATTGTTAATCTTGTAAGAGATTACTGGAATAATCAATCCGATTGGGTTGATAAAGCACTTCTTAGATTGGAAGATGTTAAAAAGGGGGAGTAAGATGAATTAAGTTTTATTTCCCCCTCTATTAAAAACTAATTAGTTCAATATATGAACAAAAAACAAATAGAAACACTTAAAAATACAAACGATGATGATTTATTATCTGTATTTCCAGGTTATAAAAGAGCATTGCTTCGTAGAGTAAAAAGAGAAGTATTAAAAAAGCAACTTCCAAAAATCTTAATATTTGATATTGAAACAGCACCGATGGAAGTTTATGTATGGAATTGTGCTGAACAAAGAATACATATTGGTCAGATAATTAAAGATTGGTTTATTTTATCTTGGTCAGCTAAATGGTTATTTGAGCCAGAGATTATCCACAATGTTATAAATCCAAAAGAAGTAAAAACTGGTAATGATAAGAGAATTGTAAAACACTTATGGAAATTATTAAACGAAGCAGATATAATAATGGCACATAACTGCGTTTCTATAAATACACCAGTTTTAACTCAAGATTTAAGATGGGTAAAAGCAGGAGACCTTTCTGTTGGAGATAAAATTATTGGATTTGAAGAAAAAAAAGCACCTAATACAAGTTGTAGAGAGAATAAAAAGTGGATTGGTGTAAATGGTAAAAATAGAAAGATTATACCAACCAAGGTAACTAGTTTTTCAATAGAAGAAAAACCTTCCGTAGAGGTATCTTTTAGTAATGGAGATAAAATTATAACCACAAGAGATCATTATTGGTTAGGTCAAGCTGAAAAAGATAATAATCTTAGATGGTATAAATCTGAAAATTTACGAGTTGGACAAAGAATTAAAAAATATTTTAATGTATGGAAAGATGATAAATCTTATGAAGCAGGATGGTTATCTGGATTTATTTCAGGAGAAGGAAGTGTATCCCAAAACTATGGATTTGTTATTCAATTTTGTCAAAGATATGGAGAAACTTGGAATCAAGCATTGAATTATTGCAAAAAATTAGGTATAAAATTATTAAAAGGAAATCCAAAAAGAAAAACTGGTGGACTAGGAAAACAGGATACATTATATACAGCAATTACTGGTGGTAAATTTAAACAAGCAGAAATTATGGGTAAGTTAAAGATAAAAAGACTTATTAATAAATTAGATTGGACTAAATTTGGAGGTCTTAGTGGAAGATTTTTAGAAGAAAATAAAGTTATAAGAGTAAAAGATGTTGGATTAAAGAAAGTTGCTGTATTTTCTACAGATTCTAAAACATTTTTCGGTGCTGGTTATGCAATGCACAACTGTAATAATTTTGATAGAAAAAAGGCTAACACAAGGTTTTTGAAATATGGTTTAGGACACCCAGCACCTTATCAAACAATAGATACTTTACTTGTAGCGAGGAGAGAATTTAAAGTGTCTTCTAATAAGCTGGATTATCTTTGTAAATTTCTTGGTTTAGATGTTAAACTTCCAACTGGATTTCAGTTATGGAAAGATTGCTTAAATGGTGATGCTAAGGCACTTGCTAAAATGGATACTTATTGTCAAAATGATGTTAAGATTTTAGAAGAACTTTACTTAATATTAAGACCTTATATTCATTCTCACCCAAATCTTGGGCTTTATATGGATACAGATAAACTTGTATGTCCTAATTGTGGAAGTGACAAATTGAAGTGGGGATATAAGTAT
>Ga0222628_1000964_pt1 | contig 10434 bp, 30 predicted proteins | sample AntAcemetageno95_FD_179860 | JGI IMG/M metagenome (GOLD analysis project Ga0222628, IMG submission 179860) | Saline water microbial communities from Ace Lake, Antarctica - #95 | ecosystem: Environmental > Aquatic > Non-marine Saline and Alkaline > Saline | place: Antarctica: Ace Lake | collected... | reverse complement strand
GTCATTCTTTTATCTCTTCTTTTCATTTTTCCCCTCCCATCGGAAAAATCCGTTTAATATCGTCCAGCGACCGGACCAGCTCATACCGGCCCCCTGCCGCCAGGATCTCTTCCTCTGCTTTCTTCTGCGTTGCTGATTGACGGCCTTTGGGGGTCTTCACTTCGCATCCAATAAATTGGCCACCCTCACCACAAACCGTAATATCCGGTACGCCTGGTTTCCCACTACGGAACATACCACCGGCCTCAGTTTTTACCATCCCGGCTCCAGAACGAAACCAGTATATCTTATTCTTTAAGGAGTACCACGCCAGGTAATCAAGCACCGCCCTCTGAATCATCGCTTCCGTTATTTTCTTCATTCCATATTCTCCTTGGCTCCCATAATACACTAAAAAAAATGATTGTCAACGAAAAAAAGTCTTGACATACGAAAATGGATGGTTTAAAGTCGTCCTCAATCGATGATAAACGAAGTTCGTAATTTAACGAACGGGATTTATTTAGAAAGGAGTACATTATGTTAGAAGATTTGTGTGGCGACCTGATCGCCGCGAAACAGACAATGGCATTCGCCAAGAACGAGGTCCTGAGAATAGAAAAACTCATTCTCGACCTCGCCCCCCCGAAGCTGGAAGGGTCCCAAACCCTCCTAACCCCTGGATTCAAGCTCACCATCACCAGCAAATTGTCCCGCAAATTAGATTACGACACCTATCAGGCGCTTGACATTCCTGACAGCATGCAGTTCGTGACTCTCAAGCCAAGCATTGATTTGACGAAGCTGAGGTTAATCGAACAACTTGAACCCGTTCTGGTCGCATCCTGCGTAACTACCAAACCCGCCAAAACGGCGATTAAAGTGGAGGTATCTGATGAATCTTGAAAAGCTGATTAAAGCGCAACCGCACTACCCACCGCGAATCCTGATTTATTCAACACCGGGATGGGGAAAAACAACATTCGTATCGTCTATGCCGTCCCCTGTTATAATTGATGCTGAGGACGGCGCACTCGATGATAATGTGGCAACCATTAAAGCAAGCACCTATCCAGATGTCGAGGAAGCCCTCCGTGCATTGATTACTGAAAAACATGATTTCAAAACGGTAATCATCGATACGACATCCGCTGTTGAGAAAATGATATTTGCAACGGTATGCGAAGAAAAGCATGTTAAGTCAATAGAGGATATAGGCTACTCCAAAGGTTTTTTCTTTGCCATGACGCATTGGGAGAAGATCATTGACGGGATGGGTAAGTTGCGAGAGAAAGGGATCGCTACTGTTTTTTCCGCGCACTCCGAAATCAAAACCATCAATTCACCGACCACGGACCCGTATGATAAATTTGTCCTGAAGCTCCACAAACACCCGGCAGCCAGGCTCACCGAATGGGCTGACATAATCATGTTCGGTGAGAATAGGGTGATTGTGGCTGAAGTAGGGGAAGGATTCGGAAAGAAAATGAAAGGGGTCGGCCCAGGCGAGCGAGTTCTTTACACTGAAGACCGACCGGCATTTCTTGCAAAGCAGAAATCGGGCTTCATGCTTCCACCTGAAATAATTATCCCAAAAGATAACGGCTGGAAAGTCGTTGCAGATGTTTTGAAAAGACCCTAAATCATAAAGGAGATCAAAAATGGCTGATTTAACAGGAGCGAATTTAGACCCGAACGTGGAAGAGAACACCGGAGGATTTACGGTTGTCCCGGAAGGAAAGTACCAAGTTGTCATCGTAGGCGATAGCCTGAAGGACACGAAAGCAGGAACCGGCAAAATCCTGGAACTAAAGGTCCAAATCGTGGACGGAGAACACCGGGGAATGACGGTCATTGACCGGCTGAACATCGTCAACCAATCGGATGTTGCCCAGAAGATTGGACAGGGTCAGTTGAAACGTATCTGTAACCTTTGCGGAGCATCGTACCCGCCGTCAGATACGAGCGGTTTAATCGGGAAGCCCATGCAGGCCACGATAAAGGTCGAAGAGTTTACCTCAAACAATACCGGTAACCTGCTCCAAAGCAATAAGATTTCCGGTTATAACCCGGTCCCAGCCGTTCAGGAAGGAACCAAAACGGCATGGTAGACCTTAAAGGAATAATAGACCAGGGGAGTCCAGGGAAGGTGGTGGAGGAATATTATCACTCCAACCAGACTTCCAGGGACTACCTTGGTTTGAGCGAGTGCGGCCATGAATGCAAGCGGTATTTGTATTACCGGCATCATGGCCATACACCATCTCCCATTGATGGAAGGGTGCTCCGGTTGTTCCAGTTGGGTAATCTTATCGAGGATCAGGCTATAGTTGATTTACGCTCCGCAGGGTTCACGCTCACCGATAACCAGAAAGAGGTTACGTTTGAACATAACGGGATAACCCTCCGTGGGCATGTGGATGGCATCATTACCGGTCTGGTGGAATCAAGCAAACCTCATTTATGGGAATGCAAGTCTGCGAATGATAAAAGCTTTAAGAAGCTCCTGAAATGTAGATCATATAAAGAGTGGTCGACGAAGTATTACGCACAGATTCAAGTGTATATGCTCGGCCTCAAACTTGACCGTGCGCTCGTTTGGGTAGAGGCAAAGAATGATTCGAGCGTTTACACAGAGCGCGTCCGGCTGGATAAGGAATATGCGGTCAATCTATTACAGGACGTATTCGAAGCGATATCTAAACTTAACCCCCCTGAAAGGGCTTGCCCTCAACAATCTTGGTATATGGCTAAATGGTGTGATTTTAACGAAGTTTGCTGGAGAAAATAACTTGCAATTCCGTATGATGTGGTGGTATAAATAATAAAACCGGGCAGTTTAGAAACTGTCCCGGTTTCCACCCACAACCCATATCTTCGGAGGATATGCGCCATGAGCAAAACTACCATACCAAAACGAACGATAACTCGCAACACAAATTTAACACAATCCCGTCTGAAAGAGATTCTGAATTATGACCCTGAAACTGGGTTGTTTATAAGGGAAAAAACAAGAGGGAATTCAGTTAAAGGCGCAATCGCTGGTTGCTTTAATAAGTGTGACGGATACAAATATATTTGTGTTGATGGGGTAAGTTATAATGCTTCTCGTCTTGCTTTTTTATGGATGGAAGGGTATTTCCCAGAGCATGAAATCGACCATCGTAACAGAATTAAAGACGATAATAGGTGGTGTAATTTAAGGCATGTAACTCATTTTTGTAATAGCAGAAATTGTAAAAAAAGCAAAAACAATAAGTCTGGAATAGTAGGCGTATCTTGGGACAAACGCAAAAAATGGTGTTCCCAAATAATGGTGAATGGGAGGCATATCCATCTAGGCTTATTCACCACCATCAGAGAAGCCGTTAAGGCCAGGTGGGAAGCGGAAGTGAAATATGGATACCCAAATTGCAACACAACATCAAGTGCATACCAGTATTTAAATACCAGTTTAACACGCGGATAACGATAAACGTCAACATCTAAAAGGAGGTTCATTTTATAGTTTGAATTAGGTTTGTTGTTGTAAACAACTTCTCTGACAGGAAGCCAGCGTAATCCCGGCTGGTACACACGGGTTGTAATATCAGGGGGAGGGATGCCACGGGTTTCCCAGTCCTTGACGGTTTGGGCGCCGGTCACTCACCCGTAGCCTCTACGAGGCTGAGGTAGTAATAAAGCATTGGGCGCTGGGTTCGTGATTGTCCCAGCGTCCATGAGGGGAGCGAATGACTAATTACCAAAAGTATCGGGGTAAATGTAAAGAATTTGTTGATGACGCTGTTAAAAATGATCCGTCATTGACGGCCGTTCGTGGCCATTATGATTGCCCGATATGGGGAAAACAACAGCACTGGTGGTGTGTAAGACAAGACGGTAGCATATTTGACCCAACTGCTAAGCAGTTCCCATCTGGAGGGGCTTTTGATTATATAGCGTTTGACGGGAATGTCGAATGTGACCAGTGTGGGAGAAAATCCCCGGAAAACGAGACAACCTTTAACGGTAATTACGGTTTTTGTTCAACGAAATGTGCAATGAGATTTGTTGGGTTATAATGTGATTGTCCCAGCGCCCAAAAGGGGGAGAAAATGAAAGATGAATACCCGCTGTACCCGGAATTACCGGAAGCCGGCAAAGTGGAGGCCCAGAAGCTGATAGACGATTTCAAGGGCAAGCTCAAGAAAGCCGCTGATGAAGCCATAGCCGATATGTACTGCGACGTTGCGGTTTTTATTGAAAGTGATTCATGGAGCAATTACCGTAACAAAATGATGGATGGCTTCAGGGACTACGGAAACCGGAAAATCCAAGGCGATTACGATTTCAAGGAGATACGGAAGGCGATATACAAGGAATTTCGTGAGGACATTATCGAAGATTTGAACCAGGACATGGTGGACGAAATCGCATCGCTGAAGAAACAGCTTGAAAGCGAACGCGAATTCAAGAGGAGGTATTAATATGGAACTAAAAGCAATATTGAACAAAAAGGATACCGACCAGGTAGAAATCTGGTCATCGGACAGCCAACGTGAATACCTGGCCGGGACGATGCACATAGACAACTTCACCGGGCCGGTAAGAGAGCGTATAAACGACGGGCATTCGCATCAGCTCCATGTGGAGATTGTCCAGCCGAAAGCATACGAGGTCCTTGCTGCACTCTCTGATAATGGTTTTGATGAGCTGGATGTAGCGAGACAAGGTGACGTCATGGACGATATTAACAGAATGTTTTCCGATTTGGCTTCTGTAGGGTGGAACTACGATGACAACATGGCTGGGGGAGTATCGTCATGATATCATTATACTTGCTAATTGTATTTATGTTTTTCCCGGTGTTAATCGTCTTCTGTGTGGTGAAAGCGATAAAACACACGCTTATTATCAGAACAGTGAAGAAAAGGGACAAAATCCCCACGGCTTTGGTTGCGTCTTTGATTAACGTCAACGGTCCAATGCGGCGTTATGGGATTAAGGATTAGGGAGGTGATTGAAATGTGTTTTTCCGGATGTTGCTTTGAAGATTGGCGCGGAGATTGTAAACACGTAGAACGCCGGGACGGACCTGCACCATGTAATTTTGAGGACGAAGCGGAATACTGGTCTGCCATGGAAGACCGGGACGATGAGGGGGAACGAAAGTGGGAGATGCAGACATGAGACAATGTTCGATTTGCAAAGAAAAGTTTGATATCGATTACGGGGGCCGCTCGATTGACGACCAGTTCTTTTGCGAAGATTGCGAATGCTACCACACTTTCAAATGCGCCATTTGCGAAAATTCGGAATTGGAAGATAACCGGGGAAACATCGGAACTGTGCTTATTGTCAAAGAAGAGGACGTAGGAGTACCGATTGGGACATACGAAATTATAAAGCATCCCTACTATGGCGGGTCAGTCATCGGCCCAGGCGAGGTATTTCCGAATGCTTTAAAGCGACTTGAAACGCTCCCCGGAGAGGAGATAGAGATAGAAACATATGGTTTCCCTTGCGTTCATCTCTGCCGTTATTGTGATGCAGAAATCAAGTCAGGGAGCATTGAGACAGGACATGACTAAGATGAAGTGGGAGAAGATCGTTGACATGGTTCCATGTCCTTTCTGCGGATGCACAGAAGTTGAAACATTCCCAGCAAAAGACGAACGGTCTGCGATGGTCTGCTGTGTTAATTGCCCTTGCGGGTTTGAGATTGACGGCTACGACATCGAAGCGCTTTTGGAGGTGTGGAACGTAAGAGATTTCCCACCGTGGGACAAAAATAATAGAAGGTGATGAGGGATGAAATATAAAGAATACTACTGGGGCGAAGCCGCATGGACCAGGGCCATGATTGAGAGTAAGCGCGACCCCCACGAGTTATGGGCAGCACGGCTTAAGGGAATCGAAGATGGTGTGAAGCGGATTGAAGAGATATTGGGAGGACCGGGTAATGATTCATCTCAGGCAATATAGTCCACCGTATTTCGACGGCTACACCTGGGACCGTGGCGGGTACTGGTACTGCCCGGCGGAGTGGCCTGAAGATCAAATGCAATGCCTCTATTATGAGACTGAGGATACGGATTTTTGGGACTGTAAATGGTGTGACGGGGATTGCTGTGCTTGGAGGGATGACCGATGAAATGCTCATGCCAGATCGAAACAGATCACGACGAAGAGAGTGAAATGATTTTTGAAAAGGATTTAACGATTTTCAAAAATCAACAAAGGTGCTGCGAGTGTGGTGTAGAGCTAAGCATAGGTGATCAATATCGTAAAGAAATAGCAAAGTATGATTATAATGCTCACACTTATAGAACCTGCTTGAACTGTATATCCATTCGAGACAATCTCTTTTGCGGCTGGACATGGACATGTTTGTTTGATGATTTGTGGGAAGAAATTGAAGATGGGGAAGACATCCCGGAAAGTTGCATGGCTACGCTTACCACACCAGCCAGGGAAAGGGTTTGCGAAATGATAGAAGAGCATTGGGAGCGGAACTATGAAATGCAGGATTAAAAAAGGCGCTATGGTCGGGCAAGATTTCAGCCTGTTTAGATGGGGTGATGACCAAACCATATTTACTGCCTTGGACGCCCCGATAAAAGGAAGACGGAAATGTATTGCTGATGGGTACGGGTCATTCCTGGAAGGTGAAGAATACGGGTCCGGTGCTGTTTATGTTCAGGATTGCGACTTGGTGCCTGTTAATTCCGTTGCCAAAGAAGAGGATGAAATGATTAAGGTAAACGTGACACCTAAAGAATTAGCTTGCTGCTTTTGGGACATGGCGTCAGAAGACCAGGCCTTGTTTTTTAATGAGTTGGGCGCAATGACCGAAGGATATCTCTCTTCCCAACTCAAAGCCGTTAGCCGAGACGATGGGCTCACGAGTCTTACCCCCGCAGGACGGCGCGTGATGGAGAAAATTGGTGAATATTCTCAGAGGACGAAATGAAATGCAAATTAACAGCGATGGGGAAGAAATAAGGTATAACGAAATTGCCAAGAAAGATTATGAAAGAGAAATATATGAACGGTGTGATAAGGAAGACAGAGGGGTGAATGCAAGCGTAAAATGTATTCCTGTGCCAGGCATTGCAAATGCTTATGTGATTATTTCAGGGCATTCAGCAACAACAGGTAACGGGGTAAAAAAGTGCATGTCATTTTTTTATGATAACGGTGACGTAGGTGCTGAATGGGAACCAGACGACGGACCAATTACAGTGATCCATAGTTGTGGCAAAGATGCTAAAAACGCACAAAGGCATTGGTTTTATGATTATTGCACTGGATATGGCGAATGGGGGCAGTTAGCGGTTGAGGAGGAAGGCTTGCCACGGGTATTCATACTTGGGGATTATGAATATTTATTTGCGGTGCTAAAGAACTGGGCGAAATAAACTCCAGAGGTGAGAAGGATGAAAATAGGCGATAGGGTCAAAGACAAGGACGGGACAATAGGTATTATCGTTGAGCTGAGAGGCACATGGGTACGCTACAGGTGCCGACCATACGCTATCCTTGCCAACCTGCTGACAGGCAAAGACGTAATGCGAGAGCGAGTGTTTTGGAACATGAAAAGGAATGTGGAGGCTGTATGAAATGCCGATTAACAGCGATAGGAAAGACGCAGAGTATCCGCGTGGATACGAGGGAAGCGTTGCGGCAGATCCGTCGGAATACCCCGAAAAGATTGCAACGAGAACATGGGATGACTGGGAATTGGAACAGGAAGAACGCCTCCAGCGGGGAGTCGGGGATGATTTGTTCTGCTGGCTGAAAATAAATGACGATGGGGAGGACGGCTATGAAACTAGATAAATGGAAGGAAGCGGTATATGTAACCTGCATCGAGTGTAACTGCAGGTTTGCGGTGGATAGGAGTTTTTGGAAAACAGAGAAGAAACTACACTGCTGGTGTCCTGCCTGCGGGACCATGTGTTTCGTTAAGGAGTAAGCGATGCTGAACTGTAATGTGTGCGGAAAGAAATCCTATCTCGATGGGAACGCTGAATGCTCTGAGTGTGCCCGGTTGCGAGGGTATGATGACATTGAACTGAGGCGGCTGGTGGTACGGCTTAGAACGGCGCTACACGATGCTATCAACCTGCCAATGGGTCGGGTTCCAGTATCTGCGGAGGATTTGTTGGATGAGCAAGCTAATAATAGACAGGATTGATTATAGACAGGAAACAGATTCTTGCGGAAATGCCGACATTGACCAGACGCTCACCGTCGAGTTTGATTCCGCCGGCGCCGGGTGCTTTTACAAGTTAAAAACCGATGCTTGGTCAATGGACGAAAAGGACGGCCCCTCGCTGTGGCGCCATGTCGAAAACATATGCAAAAGAAATGATAGGATTGAGGAAAGCCGATGAAAGCCCGAGATAAAATCATTGTAGAAACAAGCTCAGGTACAATGTGCTCACATTGTCAGGTGCATAGTTATCCCGTTGATTTGGATGGCAATGATTTAACCGGCGTTGATGGGGATTGGGTTGATGATGTAATAAATCATACGCCAGAATGTATTTATTATGATTTGGTGAAATTGGATAAATTGGACGAATCATAATTTGTATGAAGTATAAAAGGGGATAAAGCCGATGAAAAAAACCGAGATAGAAAAATTGATAGATGGGTTTCAAGGCGATACTGATTTCGAGAGCGAAATCACTTGCCCGTATTGCGGATTAGTCCAGAGCGATTCATGGGATCGCGATTATGATGAAGGAGTCGATGAGTGTGAACGGTGCGAGAACGAATTCCAGTGGCGCCGGGATATAGACGTAACGTATGGAACTGAGCAAATGGAGCAGAGAAATGAAAACCTGTAACGAGTGTGAACACATGAGCAGTGTTGAGAACTACTGCCGCCTTGAGAGACGGTATGTCACAACAAAAGGCGTGCCTGGCTGGTGTCCTGCGCAGAAGTTGACTAACCCGGTGGATAGCATTTACAGAATGAACACTGAGTTCTATGTCGGTACGGAGGACAAAAATTGGACTGGATAGACAGGATGATTTACAAGATATTCTTTTGGCGGTGGAACCCCAAGTTTGCAAGGGACAAGTTCCTCCGGGAGCTGTTTCGGGACTACCTGCAGCGGTTTGAGGAGAATGCCAATGACGATTAATCTAAACGAAAAAGACACCGAGTTAGTAAAGGACGCTGTGCAGAGTTACTATATGATTTCTCATCACGCTCTGGAACATTACGAAAAAAGGGAAAATAGAGACAGGGTGATTTGCATCATAGATGACCTGGCGTCCTTTGCAAAGAAATTCGATTTTGAATTGGAATAGGGGGTAATGATGGAAGCAGCCATAAATGAAATCATAAACGTGCATGGGTTGTGTAACCTGTGCGCTGATTTAAAAGTAGATGCACTGGTTGCACCAACGGCCGAAGATGGCATCCAAGTCATTCTTGATTACGATGGTTTTCAATGCGGCGCCATTCAAATCATGAAAATGATAGCGATGAAGGCGAAGAATGAAAAAGAAAGAGGTAAAAATCATGATGAGTAGCGAGGCTTTATTTGCTTTTCGCAGGGACGTAATGTTCCGGACTGAGTTGGTTTACACGCCGGAGACAGTGCTGAACCTGCTTGATGAGGTTATCCGGCTGAGGAAAGAGCTCAATAAACTCATGTGGTCCACGAACGCTCCGGCAGAGCCAAGAAAAAAATGTACAAAAAACAACCCGTACACGGTGGATAAAAACAATCCCCTGTTTCGGTGGGTGCATGTTGATGCTAACGAGGTACATGATTCCCAAGAATCACATCAGTATGGTGGCGATACAGTTAGATTAAAATGCCCTCATTGTGGGATTGAATGGACGGAGGAACTACCACAATAACCACCAGGAGATAATCGATGAAAAAACTATACAAGAGTGAGCGATACCCACCGCCAAGAAAAAAAATGGAGGGGATAAAGACATTTTGCCCGGAATGCGGGTTTGACGTCGAGATTGACGAGGATGGTTGTTGCTGGGGTTGTGGAGCGCTGGCTACAGGGGCTGCAGTTGATAAGTTGCACATCACGGAACAACCATACAGGTGGGTAGCACCGAGTACGACCGGCTTAACATCAACGGATAATATCCTGGAAGTCATGGGAGAGGCGTGGGAGACAGATGAAAATGATGAAAATTATGAGCCTGGATTACCGATTATTTTATAAAGAGACATGGGAGACAAGATGAAAATTCCGGATAGTATGCATTTGGTTCTTTTGTTTACAATCGGTGGGACTTGGGTCATTTGGACATGCCTGCTCATTGATGTTGTTGTGAATTTTTTAAAGAGGTGAAGAGATGCTAATCAATTATTGGGATTGTGAATTCAGCGACTACGACGAGATATGGGATGATGAGGAGGATGTAAGTATCTATAGATGCACGCACCCCAACGGAACTGTTTGTAACTTGGATAACAAATTTGCTGG
>Ga0222628_1000963_pt1 | contig 10441 bp, 10 predicted proteins | sample AntAcemetageno95_FD_179860 | JGI IMG/M metagenome (GOLD analysis project Ga0222628, IMG submission 179860) | Saline water microbial communities from Ace Lake, Antarctica - #95 | ecosystem: Environmental > Aquatic > Non-marine Saline and Alkaline > Saline | place: Antarctica: Ace Lake | collected... | reverse complement strand
TCTTCTACAACTCACGAGAGTTTATGGAGCTCCTGCTTTCCCAGCCCCTTAATCGGGCAGTACTTTATTTTGGGTTATATTTGGGTTTAACCCTGCCCTTAACCGCCGTCTTTCTGGTGGGAGTGGGCATCCCTTTTATTTACCATGCCGGAATTGGAAATGGCTCCTACTGGATCCTGCTATTGTCAGGTACCAGCCTGACCTGGGTCTTTACTGGGCTGGCCTTTCTACTGGCAGTCAGGAATGAGCAAAGGGTTCGTGGGATGGGCATGACTCTGGTCTTATGGCTTTTTTTTGCCATTCTCTACGATGGCATTATTCTCTTTATTCTATTCGCTTTATCCGACTATCCCCTTGAAAAATTGACCCTGGTTCTCTCACTCTTTAACCCCATTGACCTCGGGAGAATATTGATCCTGCTCCAGTTTGATATTGCTGCCTTGATGGGCTATACGGGTGCGCTTTTCTCACAGTTCTATGGGAATATGGTGGGGTCATTACTGGCCCTTCTAGCCTTGATGGGCTGGTGTGCGGCTCCGGTCTATTTAGGTTACCGGTCATTTTTAAAGAAGGATTTCTAGGGAAGTAGCACATGATCTTATCTCGCAATTCAGAGTACGCGGTTCGATTGATCTTCTATCTATCTGAGCGTCAACCATTGCCCAGATACTTGCGTATCAAAGAGGTGGCTCAGGATTTAGATGTACCTTACTATCAATTGGCTAAAGTGGCAAACACGCTCATTACCAAGAAGATCCTAGTCTCAAGTACGGGACCAACTGGAGGGATCGATCTAGCAGTAGATGCAGAGTCACTCACGCTGGCAAATATCCTTGAGTTATTCGGAGATAATGAGGTCTTCGATAGCTGCATACTAGGACTCCCTGAATGCACAGGGGAAAACCCTTGTCCAATCCATTCCGTCTGGGGCACCACCCGGGACGAGATGAAGGATATTTTCTTTAAAAAGACCCTGGGAGAGTTGAAAGCTGAAGCGGTTCTTCCTATCCTGGGACACAAGGACACAAAATAACGGGGGCGTTATCACAAAATCAAAGGGCTCGAAAAGCCCTTCGATAATTCACAGAGGAGGAAAGCACAGTGAGAAATTTTAAATTCATGTTGGTCATAGGTTTGGTTGCCATGCTGTTTATTGCCTGCAGTTCAGGGGATGATGCATCAACAGCCAAGACAACTAGCAGTTTTGCCAAAGACCATAACCAGGCCGGTGTCAAGGACAATGTCTCAGATCCAAATATCCTTCAGATCGCCCTTGGCAGTCCTGATCATACGACTCTAGTAGCCGGTGTCCAGGCCGCGTCACTGGAGAATGTTTTGGTCGGTGCTGGTCCATTAACCGTCTTTGCACCCACCAACGCTGCTTTTGCCAAGCTTCCCCCTGGAACCTTGGAAGAGTTACTCAAACCAGAAAACAAGTCAAAGTTGGCAACCATTATTACTTCTCACGCCTCACCAGGCACCTTTATGGGTGAGGGATTAAAAGATGGCATGCAGCTGTATATGGCCACCGGTCAATACGTCGATGTGAAAGTTACCGAAGAAGGCACCTTTGTGAATGGGAGTAAAATCCTGGGCACAGTTGATGCAACAAATGGTGTCGTTCATATTATTGATGATGTTTTTCTCATTGCAGCCGGATAGCTCTAGCTGACTTTTTGAAGCCAAATGGAGTCACTCTCTTTCGAGGTTGACTCCATTTGTTGCAGAAGTAAACCCAACCTGGAGATAGTACACAACCCGAATGAACCCAGCACACTTCATTGGAAAAGGTCTAAGCTTGATCGTACTCTTCAGCTATTGCCTGGGGGTGGGCTCAGTCTTTCTCCCTCTCATTGAATACGCGCTGGACTACCAACGAATCGCTACCGAGGAATGTGAAAATATTGAGGTTCCGGAGTTGGAGTGCAATGGGAAGTGCTACCTTGCAAAACAGATAACCAAACAAACAGTTCCTGAGGCCGCAAAACCAGGAGCTAAAAGTTTTCAGCTAAAACTCGGGGTAGATCCCCATTTTACTGCGAGTCTGCCATATCCTACACAATTTTGTGAGTCCGAAGTCTTTACCCCGGATCTCACGACCTACCAAACCATCATTCTAGAAAGAGTAGACCACCCTCCAGAGTGTTAGCCCCGTGAACCAATAATACCATAGGCACCTCCAAATAGGTGATAAATTCTTCATCTTTTCCATTTTTACTTCACCTCTAATCTCAACCATAGCTATACTTCGATAGACTCAGCACAAGTGGCTATGCTTAATCTTATAGGATCGTAAAAAAGAAAACTATTTTGAATTTCCGCAGCCCCTTTGGAATTGTATATGGCATAAATCGGGTACTACACAGTTTAAACTAAAATGTTGGAGGTTTAATGAAGCTACAATTCAGGCTACCGGTCCTCGTAATCATGTTATTCATGATTGTCGGGTGCGAGGAAGCTGATACAGATATTGATGCTCTGGAAGATCTGGTCATGATCGGAGCAGCAAGTGATGCAGAATTAACTGTAGAAATGTATGGGGACCATGCGCTGCAAGTTGGATTAAATAAGATATATTTTCAGGTTCTCAATAAAGCTACTGAAGATCAGATCGAAGATATTTTGATTTCCCAGCAACCCATGATGCAAATGGAAACGATAGCTCACTCTTGTCCCGTTGATGGACCCACTGATGTGCCTAATTCAGATGGATTATTCGAAAGTGAAGTCGTTTTTATTATGGCCAGTGGTATGATGGGGAGTTGGTCTGATACTCTCTCTATCCATCGCGAATCGACAAATACTCATCATCAAGTTGTCTTTGAGAATTTGAGCGTTGTGGAGACCAATATGAAAAAGAATCTGGTCTTCCTTGATGGAGATTCAAACCAGGTTATCTATATCGTCACATTAAATGGCTTAGAGGACCCTGAAGTAGGGGTAAATGAGATAGTCGTTACCGTTCATAAAAAGCAATCTATGATGAGTTTCCCAGAAGTTTCAGGTCTGTCCATGACTCTAGATCCACAGATGCCAGATATGGGTCATGGCTCTATCGGAAATATTGATCCGGTGTATACTTCTGCCGGAAAATATGAAGGCGTAGTTGCCTTTAATATGACTGGGTATTGGACTCTTGATATTGATGTTTCACTAGACGGTACCGACCTGGGTACTGTTCAATATGAATTCAATTTCTAGATTCATCATCTTGTGCCTGGTGGGCGGCAATCTTGTCGCCCAGTCCGGGTACGTTCAAGGCATTGTGTTAGATGGGGGTACAGGTCGTCCCCTGACAGGTGTCAATGTTATGATTCAAAGCGCTGATCTGGGGGACGCCACAGATCTGGAAGGTCACTTTTCCATTGAAGTACCCATTGGCGAGTACTCGCTCAGTGCATCCATGATGGGCTATGAGGTTGCGACGCTGGAGATTTCCATCAGTCAAGATCAGGTATTGGCAGTCCAGTTATCTATGACGCCAGGATCTCTGGAGTCTAAACAGATGATTCTGGTCATAGGAGATCGTTTTGACAATCCCATGATCAACCACTTGCAACAAACCAACTTGTCTACCACCGAAAGCCTGATGTCTCGGATCGAAGGTGTCAGCCTGGTTACTCGGGGAAGTTATGCCCAGGATCCAAGTATCCGGGGAATGTCTGCTGACCGGATGAATATTACCATCAATGGGATGAAAAGCTTTGGAGCTTGTACGGATCGCATGGATCCGGTTACGGCATATGTGGAAGCTGAAGCCCTGGAGTCCATCCAAGTTGGAAAAGGAGCCCTCTCCGTCGCGTCTGGATCCACGATTGGCGGGTCGTTGCAGTTGACCACCCGTCAGCCTGGATATGCTGAATTGTCAAAGTCAAGCTGGCAAGCTAAAGGCGGCTGGAACAGTCGATCCCAGGAAAAAAAGATTTCCTTCTCGTGGGATCGCAAGACACAAGACTCTGGGTTACTTCTAAACGGGGCTTATCGAAAGGCGGCGGATTACACAACGGCCACCAATCAAACCGTTCGTTTTAGTGGTTTCGAAAAACTGAATTTAAACCTGGCTTACAAAAAGCGCTTGAATGACCGGAGCCAGCTACTGCTTGAGCTACTTACAGATGATGCCTACGACATCGGCTATGCTGCTCTACCCATGGATGTGGGCTATGCCCGAATGCGGATGGCAGGGGTATCTCTCAAAGCTGTTGGACTGTCGCAGCGTGTGTTAAAAACCGAATGGAAGCTATTCGGCAATTTGATTGATCATTGGATGGACGACAGTCAGCGTGATATTTTATTCATGAACATGCGGATGGATATGCCTGGTTTCACACGGACAGTCGGAGGCTATCTGAATATCTTGTTGAGTCCCAGGAAAGGATCCTTGCTCAATTTGCGCACAGATGCATACTGGTCGTCCAGCTATGCCGAAATGGTTATGTATCCTGTCAATTCGAGCCCCATGCACATGGTCACCTGGCCTGGTGTACAGCGTTGGAATATGGGGCAGTTTATGGAGTATCAAAAACAGCTAAGTCCAAAAATTAACGGACATGTTTCCCTCCGCTATGATCTATTTAACTCTCAGGTTATGGATGAGATGGGAAAACAAGAATTACAGATTTTCTATGAACTGGATGACCTGAAGAGAATCGATCATTTGCTGTCCGGAAATGCCCGTTTGAGCTACGCCATCAGCTCCCAGCTCGAAACGGCACTATCGCTGGCCCGCGGGAGTCGATTGGCTTCTGTTTCAGAAGCATATGGGTATTACTTGTACAATCCAGAGGACGGATACCTTCATCTGGGTAACCCGAATTTGCCGAATGAGACCAGCATCCAACTCGAGTGGCAGAATAGTTGGATGAGGCGCGGAAGTCGGGTTGATGTGAACCTGTATGTTTATGAACTCAGTCACTACATCTTTAGTGACATTATTCCTGGAGAATCACTGGGATACGCCTTCGGTTGGAAACAATATGTAGATGCTGGGAATGCATCAATTCAAGGGCTTGAAGTTTCCTCGATACATGAGGTCAATTCCAGGCTCAGGGTTCAAGGTGGACTGAGTTATGAGGAAGCCCGTCTAACGGACCGGAAGGATAATTTGCCTCAAATTCCACCTCTGACTGGTCACGGCTCATTGACCTTTCAAGCCAGATCCTTTTGGCTCCAGGGGGAAGTTAAGGGAAGTGCCGGTCAATATAGAGTATCCGAGGCAGCCGGAGAAAATCCCACGCCAGCATTCTGGGTCATGAATCTGAAAGGTGAGATAGATCTCTGGGCTGGAATGGGTTTGAATCTGGGTGTCCGAAATTTAACCAACCAACTCTATTATGAACATCTGGATTGGGGTGATATCTATCGACCCGGCCGAAGCTATTATATCGCCATAGCACTAGATGATGGCCTTTTTAACCAGTAAGTAGCGCAAGGTCTACATCGACGAGCCAGAGATATTCGACCCGATAAAAGCATGGCGTTCTTCCAATCAAAAAGCATTTTATGGGCATGAGTTTTAGAGCCTTCTCAATTCCTGCCCATACCAAAGTTAACCTGGCCTTGCGCATCCTGGGAAAACGTGCAGATGGGTATCATAACCTGGATACTGTCTTTCAAGAATTGGACTGGGGAGATGTGCTCTATTTTGAACCAGCCGATCAGTTCTCATTCGAGATGACAGGTCTCAGCTTCGATGATGGGGGCCACAACATTTGTCTCCACGCCATGGAACTATTTGAAGCTGCTTCAGGTCAATCCATCCCCATTAAGATCACATTGGACAAAAAAGTACCTCCAGGTTCGGGTATTGGGGGGGGGAGTGCCGATGGGGCTGCCGTGCTCATGGGCTTGAATCAGATCGCCCCCGCACCCTTGGATCAACAGGCCCTTGAGGACCTGGCTTTGAGGCTGGGCGCCGATGTACCCTTCTTTTTAAAAGGCGGACTACAACAGGGTCAGGGGGTAGGCGAAAAACTGACAGAGCTTGAATTGGGCTTCAAGGGCACTTTTCTTTTGGTTATCCCACCGATACATGTTTCTACAAAACAAGCATTTGAGGCACTAAAAATACCATTGACAGCCCATAGACCGCCGTTTACTTTTGGCCGCCTTTTAGATAAGGCATCATTGGTACGGTTTTTTGAAAATGAATTTGAATCTGTTATTTTTCATATGCATCCAGAAATTGGCACCCTTAAAAATGATCTTCTTAATCAAGGAGCGTTTTATGCCAGTTTGTCGGGTAGTGGCTCGACTGTGTATGGCATCTTTGACAGCCCTGAGAAAGCTCAGGCTGCTCAATCGTTTTTTATAAACCGTTACCATACCCAGATCACCCACCCCATCTCATGACAAATCTTTCTTCCGGGATCGTTCAATGGTAGGACACCAGCTTTTGGAGCTGGTCATGGGGGTTCGAATCCTCCTCCCGGAACACTTTCTAATTCAAGTCAATATGCACTCAGAGCCTGCCTAAAGTCAGGTTCGAGGCGACTTGTCTTAGCTAGCAACCCAAAACGCAAATCAAAAAAAACGGAAATGATTGCATGAAGCCAAAATTTTTTTGCGGCCGGTCAAACCCCGAATTCGGGAAAGCTGTCGCCAAGTATCTGAATATGGATTTAGGGCGAATGACCATCAAACCATTTAGCGATGGTGAGTTGTGGATCCGCTTTGATGAGAATATTCGTGGTGAAGATGTCTTTATCATCCAGAGCACAAATCCTCCAGATACGAATATGATAGAACTACTACTCATGTTAGATGCTGCCAAACGGGCTTCAGCGAGACGCGTTACGGCAGTGCTTCCCTACTATGGGTATGCCAGGCAAGATCGCAAAGATCAACCCCGAGTTCCAATCAGCGCCAAGCTCTTTGCTGATCTGATCCAGACTGCCGGTGCAGACCGGGTGGTTTCAATGGATCTACATAGTAGTCAGATTCAGGGATATTTTAATATTCCCTTTGACCACCTCTACTCGAAGAAGGTCCTGGTGGGTGCTATTAAGGATTTAAAGCTGGAGAATATGGTGGTTCTTGCACCAGATATTGGCTCTGTACCCATGTCACGCTCGTATGCAAAACTGCTGGATGCCAGCCTGGCGATTATTGACAAACGGAGACCCGCCCACAACAAGGCAGAGGTCATGCACCTGATTGGTAAAGTAGGTGCAAAAAATGTTTTGATCATGGATGACATGATTGATACGGCAGGGACCATCGTAGCTGCAGCCAAAAAGGCGCGAGCCATGGGTGCAATATCAGTCAATGCTGCCGTAACCCATGGAGTCCTCTCAGGCCCAGCGATCCGGCGCTTGTTAAAGGCTCCCATCGATCGCATTCTGGTGACGGACACCATAAAGATCGATAAGAAGAAGCAGATGGAGAAACTGATCCCCATCAGCGTGGCCCCGGTTTTTGGGGAAGCGATCCAAAGGATTCATAATGAAGAATCGATCAGTGTATTATTTGATTTATAGAAATAGATAAAGGAAGTAAAAATGGCTCAAGCAAAAGAACGTTTCGAATTGCAAGTTGAGCAGAGAAAAGAGTTTGGTAGAAGGGCTGCAAGAGCACTTCGCAAGGACGGCAATATCCCCGTGAATTTTTATTCCGGTGGCGACGATGCCATGTCTTATGTCATGACCAAATCCCATCTCCGTGAAGCAATGCAATCTGGCGACAAGATTTTCAATATTGTCATCGATGGCGAACAACGTCGCGCTATGGTGAAAGACGTGCAATGGCACCCTGTTACGGATGCTATCCTGCACATTGATTTTCTCGGTGTACGTCTCCGGGACATCATTCAGATCCCCGTACCAGTTATTGCTATTGGGACACCTGAAGGTGTTCAAGAAGGTGGACTGCTCCAACAGCAGATCCATGAAGTGATCGTCCGCTGTAAGGGTGAGGACGTACCTGATCACATTGAAGTTGATGTGAGTGCATTGAACATTGGTGATAGTATTCATGCCGGTGATCTTGCCACAGAGGCTTATGAAATCATGATGGCTGATGATATTACCATTGTTTCCGTGGTCATTCCACAGAAGATGGAAGTTGAAGCTGCTGTTGTTGATGAAGATGAACTCGAGTTTGAAGATGAGGATTCTGAGGAAAGTACCGAAGAAACCCCTTCAGGCGATGACGACTAGTTGAATTCCTGAGAGACGTATTATGCCTCGAGCCATCATTGGACTGGGAAACCCTGGAAAGCGCTATGCCCAAACACGGCATAATGCGGGGTTCATGGTCATTGATGAACTCGCCAAACGCTGGCATGCCGATTTCCGCCCTGGAAAAGGTAGTTATGTGTTTGCTAAGAGTCCTTCACAAGACGCTGTCTTGATGAAACCCGCTACCTATATGAATCACAGCGGGCAGGCTGTACGTCACTTGTCTGATTATTTCAAGATCGAAGTAGAAGACTGTATGATCGTGTTTGATGATCTGGATATTCCTTTTCCTGAGGTCCGACTGCGTAAGCAGGGTGGCGCTGGGACACATCGAGGAATGAAGTCCGTGGTTCAACACTTGAATACCACTGAGTTCCCCCGCACCCGGATGGGTATTGGTGGCGCTCAGGCAGATCGCCCTGCTGAAGATTTTGTATTAGATAATTATTCCAAAGACGATTTTGATGTCCTCCCTGAGCAGTTGAGCAAAGCCGCTGATGCCATTCAGTATTGGCTGGATCATGACATGAATAGTGCCATGAATCACTTTAATGTGAATTTGCGCAAAGCCCCGGATGAGGATCTAAAGGAGGAAAAAGAAGTATGAGTGACATGATGATGTGGGTACCGCTTTTTGGTGTGGTTGCCCTTGGGTTTGCATTCTGGCGCACAAGCTGGATCAACAAACAGGATGAAGGTTCTGATGTCATGAAGAATATCGGTAAGCATATTGCCGATGGTGCCATGGCATTCTTAAAAGCCGAATATCGTGTCCTGGCCATTTTTATCGTTGTCGTTGCTGTGCTATTGGCCTTTGCCAATAGAGGTGGAGACATGACATATCTTGTGTCAGTTTCATTTATCGTGGGTGCTCTGGCTTCCGGATTGGCCGGTTTCCTGGGTATGCGCGTAGCTACAAAAGCAAATTATAGAACCTCCCAAGCTGCTCGTAGCGGATTGGCCAAAGCACTCAATGTTGCTTTCGCCGGTGGATCCGTCATGGGACTCAGTGTGGTTGGTCTCGGTGTTTTGGGTCTTGGTGGATTGTTTCTCGCTTACACCCCACTCTTTCCCGATATGAGCATGCGGATGTCTGTACTCTCCGGGTTTTCCCTGGGTGCCAGCTCCATTGCTCTATTTGCCCGTGTTGGCGGTGGTATCTATACCAAAGCTGCTGATGTTGGTGCTGATCTTGTCGGTAAAGTTGAGGCCGGAATTCCTGAAGATCATCCCCTGAATCCTGCAACCATTGCTGATAACGTGGGTGACAACGTGGGTGATGTTGCCGGTATGGGTGCTGACCTTTTTGAGTCATATGTTGGATCCATTGTTGGCTCCATGGTTCTGGGTGCGACGATCTATGTTGGTAGTGATCTTGCTACCGAATTCGTTTATTTACCCCTACTCATCGCAGCCATGGGTATCCTGGTTTCTATTGTTGGAACCTTTATGGTTTCGGTGAAAGAAGGTGGTGACCCACAAAAAGGCTTGAACATTGGTGAGTTTGGCTCTTCAGCCATTATGGTTGTGGTCATGTTTTTCATGATCACCCAGATGCTCCCAAGTAACTTTACCCTCGGCAGTATGGAATACACCAACTATGGCGTATTCTGGGCCACCACCATCGGTCTTTTGGCCGGTTTGGGTATTGGCTTTGTCACTGAGCATTACACGGGTACAGGCTCTGGACCGGTTAATTCCATTGTAGAACAGTCTCAAACGGGAGCAGCTACAAACTTGATCGCTGGTTTGGGTGTGGGTATGCAATCCACAGCAGTTCCAGTTCTGATCATTGCAGCCAGTATCATGGGTGCCCATCACTTTGCCGGCCTCTATGGTATCGCCATGGCCGCACTGGGTATGCTCGCTAATACTGGAATGCAGTTGGCTGTTGATGCCTATGGTCCTATCTCAGACAATGCCGGTGGTATTGCTGAAATGGCCCAGCTCCCAGCCGAGGTACGTCAGCGTACCGATAAGTTGGATGCAGTTGGAAACACGACGGCTGCTGTTGGGAAGGGTTTCGCCATTGGCTCTGCCGCTCTGACAGCCCTGGCTCTGTTTGCTGCTTTCCGTACAACAGTAGAACTCATTCGTGGCGGAGACGCCCCAATGGTAATCAGTATTACAGACCCAACTGTCATGGCAGGTCTGTTTGTTGGTGGAATGTTACCCTTCTTGTTCTCATCCATGGCGATGGGAGCTGTCGGTCGGGCCGCCATGGCCATGATCGAAGAAGTGCGTCGTCAGTTCAAGGATATCCC
>Ga0222628_1000961_pt1 | contig 10444 bp, 14 predicted proteins | sample AntAcemetageno95_FD_179860 | JGI IMG/M metagenome (GOLD analysis project Ga0222628, IMG submission 179860) | Saline water microbial communities from Ace Lake, Antarctica - #95 | ecosystem: Environmental > Aquatic > Non-marine Saline and Alkaline > Saline | place: Antarctica: Ace Lake | collected... | reverse complement strand
TTTTAGAAAATTGGGAAAACAAGCTGTGGCAAAAAAGACCGTGGCAACTTTCCAAGGTGGCGATGATGAAAATGTGGCTCGCCTTAAAGAAGCTGAAGACGGCGATGGAATTAAATATACGGGTGGCAAGCCTGAAGCACTCACGGTTGGTGGAATTGATGCTCCGACAATGGCTTTGTTCCTTCAGGTCAAGGATTTGATAAGTTACATGGCTGGAAACCTTGATGCTCTTGGCGGTCTTGGTCCAATGAGTGACACGGTAGGCCAAGACAAGATGATGACTCAAAGTGCAAGCGCGCGAATTGACTTTATGCGAAGCCAGGTCTTTGCTTTTATTAAGAATATTTTTAAATCACTCGCGTGGTATGAATGGACTGATCCTGTGCGTAAGCGCACGGTCGATAAGCCGGTAAACGGGACAGACATTTCTGTGCGTAGTGTCTGGTCTTACGAAACGCGTGACGGTGATTGGCTCGATTATAATTTTGATATTGATGCGTATTCAATGCAATCCGATTCTCCGGCGGAGAAACTTCAAAAAATAGGGCTAATATTTGAGAAGTATATCCTTCCGATGCTTCCGCAATTGCAACAGCAGGGCGGACAAATCAATGTCAAAAAACTTGTTTCGCTTATTTCAAATCTAGCTAATATTCCTGAGTTGACTGATCTTGTCGAGTTCGCAGAGCCGATTGAAGGACAACCGGAGCAAGGTAATTCTGAGCCTACAACCGGAATGCCAGCGCATACGAGTAGAACATATAATCGCACAAATACGCCTGGGTCCTCACGGCACGGGAAAGATGCTGTCCTGAGTCAGCTTATGATGGGTGGAGACGCTCAGGATGCAGAGAAAGCTGCGCTAACAAGAATTTAAACAAGGAAGGTGGTTTATATGCCGGTATACTGCTATCGTGATGACAAAGACTTTATCCATGAACGAGTTTACAAGGCGGGGAAAGCGCCAAAGGAAATTGAGTTAATTGATGGCACTTTAGCGAAGCGAGCTATTGACATTGAGATACAAGGGATCGGGGTTCCCAGTGAAGCGGGGTGGCCACTTGAATGTGTCGCTTCCGGGGTTCATGCCAAACAAGCGAAGCAACTTCAAGACCATTTAGCGTCAAAGGGCGTTCCTACTGAAGTGTCTAAAAGTGGCAATCCAATTTATCGTGATTCGAGCCATCGCAAAAAGGCTCTTAAAGTTCGCGGATTCTTCGATAAAAATTCTTACTAAAACGGAGGTAATTTTATGTTGCGTGTATTTAAAAAGAAAATTGTTCGCTTCTTTAAGAAAACCAAAGACAGACTGTCAAGAACGATCGATAACGGCGGTGAACGGTATTTCCCTGGTGGTTGGGGCGGCACAGGGGCTTGTGTGGCTCTTATGGCTATTACGCTTGCTCTGTCTGGGTGTGCGTTGCAAGACAAGGCTTATGCTCTGTATCACAGCGTAATCGGGACCGAGACGGTTGTTGAGCAGGAAATAACCCCGATTATTCCTGCTTATGATTCAATCATTGGTCAGGTTATGACTATCGTTAGAAAATCACAGCGTTGTGGCCGACTAGAGATTCCCAACGGCACGGGGCCGACAATCAAAATCGGCGAGTATCGTTTAACGGGTGGAATGTCTTTTCAGTCTTCGCTTGGTTCAGGCAAAATAAGTGAAACAGAAGATGAGCGCGAATATATGATTTTGACTCTCAGCGCAACTTTTAACGTTTATGACAGTGCTTGTTCACATGGGTATAAGGACGTTCGTTGGAACAAGGCACATGCAGCGGGAGAAAAACTTATCGCGGTTTGCATTGTTATGCTACGTGATAATCGCCATGCAATTGAAGAATATTCAGACGTTTTGGTAATTGATGCCGATGCATGGCAACAGTTCCTAGTTGATAGTGGGGTAATGGTTTAATGATAAAATTTAGAGGTAGTTATCAAGACCAGAAAATCCCATTGAAACGCGGACAAATTCTTTTGTTCGATGGCCATGATCGTCATTGGACAGGAAAGATAATTCATTGGCTTCAAAAGCGCCGTGGTTTTTCTGAACAGGCTGCACGGTGGATTCATGTTTGCGGTGTTTGCACTGACGGTTATCTTGTTGACCCTAAGCCTCCGGCGATTAGCTTCAATACTATTCAGAGCTATATGCGAGGCGGATATGATATTGCTGTTCTAACTGTAAAAAACCCATTGGTTTGTGACACATCACGGGCGCTGGCTTTTGAATCTATGTTGGGACATGCTTACGGTAAAATCGATTTGCTTTGGTTTATCTTGCCTAGATGGTTGCGCCGACTGGGATCACTTAATATGCCTGGTGAGTTTTGCTCGGAGATGGCCGCAACGGCATTAAAAAAAACTAACGAGCTTTTTTATCTCACGGATAAGAACCCTGACCAAGTTTTCCCGGCAGACTTATTCAATGAGGATTTTTTCGATATTGATATTTATTCCGCTTCTGAAGAATAAAAGTAATTGACTTTTAGGTTGTTTTAAAATAAAAATTAAATAGGAGCAAATTTAATGAAAGAAGAAACAAAAACAGATACTCTTGAAAATGAAGTTAGCGAAACTTTGACTAGTGAGATCAAAGAAGCTGTTGTCGAAGCAACGATCGAGGTCAAAGAGAGCCAGCCCAAAAAAGAGGATTCTGAAAAAACTATTGAAGACCCTCAGCCGTCTAACAATGATCATTCAGACGATGCAACCCCAGAAGGTGATGCCTCTGGTGAAGAAGAAGGGTCAACCGAGAAGGCTGAAGACGTTGACGATGATAAAAACTCCGTTACCGATGAGTTGATTGAACGAGCAGTGAAACTTGGCATTCCTTTGAAGGATGTTAAGGTTGCGAAGGCTTCTCTTTTGACGCATGTTTGCGATCAGATGGAAGCAGTGAACAAAGCCGAGGTTGTAACAGGGGATAAAGAAGATCCAAAAGTTTCCGCTGATAAGGAAATTGAGGACGCTTTGTCCGCTCTTCCTGAAATTGACGAAGACGTGTTTGACGAAATTATTGTTAATTTTGCTAAGGGCACGAAAAGTCTGATCGGGAAACTTTTGAAAGACAATCAAGAGCTAAAAGCATTGAATTCTCAGGGCAAGCAACAGAGTTTCTTCGATACTAAGGTTGCAGGTCTTGACGAACCGCTTGCTAAGGCTTTGAAAGATGCTCCCGCAAAACGCGGGATGCTGAGTAAAAAGTTTTCTGTTTTGGAGGCAGGATACAAAGTTACCGGTGAAAAGGTAGATGCGAATTCTATCTTTGAGGAAGCTGTTGCAATGACGCTTAGTGATGTAAAAGCAGAAGCAACAATCGCGGGAAAAGAAGAAAAACTAAAGAGCCGATCGAAGCAGATAGTTTCGCGGCCCGGAACAACAAAAAAAGAGTCGGTGAGTAGCGATCCTACTGAGATGGCCGTAGCCGCACTTAATAAGAAATTTTCGACAATAAATAAGTCGTAAAAATGGGAAGGAAAAAGTTATGTCACTCGAATTTACCCAAATTGATGATGCTGTCCAACTGACACAAGAGGCTCTTATCGCCGAGGACGCGTTTGTTAATATGCAAACCGACCTTACTCGCTTTGTCGCTTTGCGTGAGATATGGACCAAAAAGAAGAAAACGTTTAGAGGTGGACATCCGCTTCGTTTTGATATTCAGATGGACCACAATCACAGCGCACGGGCTGTTGGTCTTTTTGAGACAGACGGCGGCAGCATCAATGACACTATGGTCAAAGGTGAGTCTCCTATTCGTTTTGTTAATGCTCATTACGAGTATGACCAACGTGAGCCTGAATTTCAGGCCGGGGCACACGCTATCGTTGATCTCGTTAAAACGAGATATTCCGCGATGCAAATGTCGTTTTTTAAGTATCTTGAGGAAGTCTTTTGGAGCAAACCCGCTGATTCGTCAGATGTCAAAACTCCATATGGTATCCCTTACTATGTTGTAAAAAATTCGACTGAGGGTTTTCACGGCGGCAATCCGGCAGGTTTCGCTGCTGGTTGTGCTGGAATCAATTCAACCACTTATCCGCGTTGGAACAACTATACCGGGTCGTATGTGGCTATTACCACTGATGACTTGGTCAACAAAATGAAAAGGGCGAGCTTGAGTATTGACTTTCAGTCACCTCTTTCGCACAAAGAGCCTACGCTTTCTAACATGGGTAATGGTATCTATGTCAACATGGAAACTATCATCACTCTTGAGAAGATTCTTGCGGCTAATAACATGAGTCTCGGCAACGACCTTGCGAGCAAAGACGGCAAGACAATGTTCAAAGGAACATCAATTACTTATGTTCCTCAACTGAACAATGATACGACTAATCCTGTCTACATGCTTGATTGGATGTGGATGTATGCTGTGGCTCTTGCTGGGTGGCAGAACAAACTGACGAAACCATATCAGGTCGCTGATAAGCACACTGTTCGCCGTGTTGACCGTGATGTTTCATTGAACATGGTTTGCACAGATCGCCGCAGACAAGCAGTTCTTAGCCTGTAATCAAAAGAGTTTTTATTAGCCTGTAAGAAGAAGAAAGGAAAAGTATAAAAATGGATAGAAGTCAAAATAGTTATTATAAAGATGGCAATGCCATCAAAGAGTCTGTGTGGTATGAAGGCACTGACGCTCTCAAAAGGGGCGAAGGTGTTTGTTATGACTCGGATTATGTCGGTGATGGAGCAACTGAGGCTGACGGTCGGAGATGTAGCTATGTCGAGAGGGCAACATCATCCAACAACATGGACTTTGCCGGGACTGCGGATAGTACTTATCCTGCTAGTTCTGTTCCACAACTCATAACCATTAATGTTCCTGGTTCAAAGTTTGTTCCAGTTGCGATTGGTGTTGATACTGTGCTTGATACTGGCCTGCTCACTTTTTGTGTCAATGGCAAGTATAGCAAAGGCGCTGCCGGTGGTGATGGTTCAGAAGGTGGTCGTTTCTACACTGGTAAAAACAAGGGTCGTGGCTCGGCTGTTCCGAGACAGACTGTTACCGCTGTTTTGGAAGCCTTTATGGACGGGACAGGCTCGTTGGACACAACCGGCTTAGTCTTGACTGTCGCTGATGCTGGAGATACGGCAGAAGATGACATTGTTGTCTTGCTCGGTGGCGAAGATGAAGGCACGTCAAAAACTGTTATCCCTGGTAATTATACGGTTAGTTCCGTTTCCGGTAATGACATTACATTGACTAGTTCTGCTGTCGCTGCTACTCCTGGTGCGGCTCTCACTTGCACAGGATATGTCTATACAGGCAATCCAGTTGCGATGTGTGACCTTCTCGATGGCGAAGAGTCCGGCGGTATTGAGTTTATTAATCTGCCGAACGCCGGTGGAGATACTCAACCTTATATGGTTGGTGGTCTCTCCTATGTTTGCGGTGGACTAACTCTTGCTAATGATGCAGAGTGTGAGCTTGCACAGGGTTCTCTTCCTGGTGACAAGAAAACGTTTATTTGCCTTGGGGCCATGGCTACAAGTGATGTTGTAGTCGATTTGGTCTCTGCTGGGCTTCAGCTTGACGGCTCTACGGCGCTTGCGGAAATCAATGCGATTGCTGCGGCTGGTGATGCCTGCTATCTTCAGTTCCAAGGAGTTAAATGGCATACTCAGGATATTGCGGGAGACGCAGCCGAAGCGTAACCTTGATCAAACGGGGCAAGGCATTGTCTTGCCCCATATTTAAACCAATAAAATGAGGGATAAAACATGAGTGATACAAAAGTTGTTAAGCCCGAAGTCAAAAAGAACAGGGCTGTAGGGATTGAGCGTAGGGCTGAAAAACGTAAACTGCGTCAGGCCGAACAGGCCAAAGCATAGTTTAAAAGTTCTATCGAATAATAAATATGCGGGGCATATTGTCCCGCATATTCTAAAACAATGAAAGGTCTGTATCAATGAGCAATCAAAGTTCTGTTGTCGAATCCAAAGAAGCAACCTCTACCGTTCCCGCGAAACAAGAAGCGGAGAAGGCTGTTGTCGCGAAAGAGGCTCCGCCATTAGAGACCGAAAACCACGTTGATCCTGAAGTTGCTTCAACGTTCGTGGCTATGGGGTATAGTCTTCCTCTTCCAGAACATCTTATAGGGATTTACAACGCTACAAAACTTAGAAAAGACCGGGTTCATCCTGGTAAACTTTCTATCGAGGGATTCGCTCTTGTTGCTACTATGGCCGAAATATATGAACGTGTAACCAAAAAAACGTAACCTTCGGGAAGTAGACTAAAATGTCTGAGTCAACACTTTCAGTTACCTTTGAAGATATACGAGCTGCCGTAGGTAGTTTTGTCGGGTATGTTGATGCTGTAGCTGATTGGTCAGCAGCAGAGGCCGCAAAAGTTGATCGTTATATCCAGGCTGGGTATCGTCAGTTTTTATATCCTCCGGAAATTAAAGGAAGAAATAAAGCTGGTTATGAATGGTCATTTCTCCGTCCGACAGCAACAATTGACACAATCCCTAGATACGCAACTGGGAGCATCGCTGTTGTAAGTGGCACATGCACTATAACTGACGGCGTGTGGCCTTCGTGGGCCTATACTGATGGAACATTGATGCTCGATGGCACTAAATATGTCATTTCTTCCCGTGATAGTGACACTGAGCTTACTGTCGTAGGTGATGATGTCGAGGTTGATGAAGATGATTGGTATTTGAGCCATGTAGGGTATCAGGAGTTACCTCAAGACCTCGGTCGAGTTGTTGGTGGTTTTTTCTTCGAGGCTAATGTGAGTTCTATCTCTATCCCTCTTATCAGTGAACATCGAATGCGGATACTGTTACAGCAAAGCATAGATGTTGGCCGTCCTCAATTCGCCGCTATCAGGTCAAAAGTTAGCACTGGCACGGGGCAACGTAAAGAAGTAATGTGGTGGCCTATCCCTAATGACATCTATACAATGACTTACCGCTATGAGGCTTATCAGGGAAAACTTATCACTACGGAATATCCGCTTGGTGGAATGAAGTTCTCAGAGGTTATCCTCGCAAGTTGTTTAGCAATGGCTGAACAACGGACAGAAAAAGAGCATGGTGTTAATTGGGAATATTTCGTTGATTCGCTTGTTTCCGCTATTGCTTATGACCGGGAGAATGGAGCATCTATTTATGGAAGCATGAGCCCTTCAAGCTCAGACTGTTCTACTTCGCGATGCTGCCGTCTTGTGGGTAGTAATTCTTCAATCACTTACAAAGGGAAACTCATCTAATGCCTCAATTAACAAACATCGAAGAAGCGTTTCTTGACGATTTGGACCATCAGGCCGACAACTTGGAAAAAGCAGAAAAAGACGATGTCCCCCAAAAAACGAGTGAGGTCGTTGCCAAACTTGCTAAAGTTATTGTTGCAATGGCTAAGACCGGTGGAGTAAGCACTGAAGAATGCAAAGCAAATCAAGTTAAATTTATGGAAAAAGTAGAGTTGATGGTAGGAAAATCAGATTGGAAGGCTAAATTGGCTACGTGGCTACCTGCTTCTGTTGCTGGTTTTGGTCTTGGTTGGAAAGTATTAGAAGTCTTGAATAGATAATAATAATTTTAAAAAGGAGAATAGTCATGATTGGAAGAGTATGCGGTATAATTAGAATGGGACCACCTGTAATCGGAGATGTAGGTCTTCTTTCAGCGAGTGGAGCAACTGTGCCAACTGATGCCACCGCCGGCTATCAGACAGGCTGTGTCTTTCAGCACACTGATGGTGGCGCAGGAACGGCTTTCTACGTCAATGAAGGGTCTAACACCAGTTGCGCTTTTGCGGCTGTTGCTGGGCTTACTGCGGCCCAGGAAGCACTGCTAGGAGCCACGGCGGGGACCGTATCGGCATCAAAAGCTGTTATCGTAGACGCGAGCAAAAATATATCTGGATTTGCTAGCGTAACCATTGCAGGGGCGGCTACTGGCGTAGACCATCCAATCGATTTGAATAGCATCACTGCTATGACAGGAGATGAAACGGTTGATTGTGGAAATCTAATTAAAATCAATCGCTCTGCTGGCGCAATAGGCGGCACTCATTCAGGTATTATCTGCAAAAACTATATAACTGGTGGTGCTGTTGATGGCACTGGATTGGTTTCTGGGCTGTATGTAAATTTGAAGTATGAGCCGACTTCTGAAAATGCGGCGGCTGAAGTATCGCTCATGCAAACTCATCTTTATAGTGACGCTTCAGATGCTATTGATTATGGATGGTATTGTCTCGCACCTAACAGCAAAATTGATTCTCTCATTGGTATTTCTGGGACAATGACTAATTTTATTGAGTTTAAATCTGCAACATCCGGTGGGCTAACCGTAGGCTCTGACGGCATGACTAAAAACCCTGAAAACGATACAGAAGATGCTTTTCTTACTGTGAAAATTGAGGGCGGAGCTTCTTACCAGATTCCACTTTATACCGCATAAATAAAAAGGAGATGTTTGTTTTATGAAATTAACAATTCGTGAACGTATTTTGCTGTTAGGATTATTGCCAGAAAAGGGTAATATCGTGACTCTCAAGGTATCGCGAAGGTTGCGCGAATCTTTATCATTCAATGAAAACGAAATAAAAGAACTGTCAATTAAGCAGGATACTCAAGGTCGTATTTCGTGGGATAATAAAAAAGAAGTAGAAGGTGGCTCAGAAATTGACATAGGAGAAAAAGCCACAGATATTATCGTGGAGACTCTTCAGAAGAGCAATAAAGCTGAAGCCTTGACCGAGCAACATATTTCATTGTTTGACAAATTTATAGATTCGTAATTCGAGTCTTAACCGAAACACAAGGAAGGGGGCTATTGATTCGATAGCCCCTTTTTCTATTATGCCAAATTCTGATTTTAATAATGACAATAGCAATGCACCTGACGAAGATGAAAAGTTATCAGCGGCTCGTGATGATATAGATTTTCTTATGAGGTCGTTAGATAAGACAAATGAGAAAGTCATGGCTTTGTCTGATGAGCTAGAGGCTGTTCGCCAGAAAAAACCGGATATGGATAAAATCGCTGATTATGTTATCGAGAAAATGGAATTAAACAAATATGCGAAGAAACGGAATATAGAATAATGGCAAATAGAAGCGTAGGTGGAATAAGTTCTGTTCTAATAAACGGAGTACCTGTTGGTAATTCGGTCGGAAAAGCGGATATATCTGTTAGAAAACAACAGACTCCAATTTATAAGCCTGATAGCATTCATCCGTTCAAATTTCTGCAAACAGGCATTGTTATTCAAATTCGTTTCAGCATAGCCAAGCACTTTCTTGATAATCTTGCGATGGCTTTTGGCGTAGCCTCTCTTGCTTCTCCGATTACCGGGGCCAGCATTTTGTCAGCCTCTGTCCCTTCATACACACTGCAATTACAAGTTGAGGGTATTACCTATTCTTTTACTAGTGTTGTTGAGAATGGTGCGAGTCTGATACGTTACAATGTCAGCGACACAACAATTCCGCTTGTTTTTAACGTTGTTCTGGGTAGCGCTGGAACGGTAGCGACTTTGGGTGGTCAAAATCTTCCGGCTCAATTTGATTATGGTTCACCTGATTATCCTTGGCGCGGTTCAGAGATGAAAACGTTTGGTGGAAATCGCAGGTCTGCTTCAAGCACTCTATTGGACGGAGAGATACGGTTTACTTGCGAAAATATGACATCAGCAGAGAAAACCACATTGGAAACGCTTCACACATCAAATTCGCGAATAACTGAACTGGCCTTTACCGGGATTCATAGCGATAGCGCAACTGTCTTGTTTTGGGACTTAAGCTCTTTTAGAGAAAAAAACGGACTGTGGTCTGCTTCAGGGGTATTAAAGATTAAATAATGAGTATTCCAAGCACATTAAATGCACCAACAATATCAGTTGATGTTGGCACGTCTATTTTAAGCACGATGCCATCAACGCTTGATGAGCCGGAACTGGTTTCTCCGGTTAATGGTGAGACCATCTTTGCCTTATATGGCGAAAATACTCTTGATTTGACATGGACGGCAACGGGTGACTATGACGGCTTCATTGTCGAGGTATCTGAAAGTTTTGATTTCTCGCCTTGGAACACTTTTTATTATGAAGTTGATTCGTCAACAACGACTATGGATTTGCTGACACGTGGGAATCTCAAGAATAATACCTTATATTATTGGCACGTTTGCTCGACTAAAAATGATATAGCGTCTATATGGTCTGATACAGAGAGTTTTTTATTTAAATATTATCAGTTTAAGCCGTATGCACCGGTTGTGAATCGGCTTGTGCCAGATGTCAATGTAATCGCTCCGACTAATAAAACATATCGGACTTTTGTTTACATAAAAGTTGATTATGACGTGCTTCAGGCGGTAAGTTATGAATGGTCATGCACTCAGATAGATGTTGATGATAACGAAACTGTTATAGACGAAACATCAAGATTGCACTCTTCATACACCGAAGG
>Ga0222628_1000959_pt1 | contig 10456 bp, 17 predicted proteins | sample AntAcemetageno95_FD_179860 | JGI IMG/M metagenome (GOLD analysis project Ga0222628, IMG submission 179860) | Saline water microbial communities from Ace Lake, Antarctica - #95 | ecosystem: Environmental > Aquatic > Non-marine Saline and Alkaline > Saline | place: Antarctica: Ace Lake | collected... | reverse complement strand
ATAAGCAACATCAAGCCTTTCTTGGTATAATAATAGCATAACCACCTTCTGGGGCATAGGCTTGATTTTACCCTGTTCTAGAGCCAATACAACCCCACTAAAGGGCATCCCGTAGTATAGATCAGAGTATTTCCTCTTACCAGACTTTGTTTCTTGAAGCTTCAAACTTTCTAAATCCAACATTGACTCTATGCTTGGGAACTTGTCCTCTAAATGGGCATATTGTTTTATGTAATAATCTAAAACATTTTTATATGTCCCGTGTTTTTGTATTTCTTCAAATGCTGTTTTATCACCCCAAGACGGAATAGAAATAATGTTGTCTCCATTATCTCCCATCAATGCTCCAACATCAACATATTGTTCTGGTTTTATTTTATACTTGTTTTCAAAATCTTGCCTAGTTACCATTTTTAATTTAAGCCCATCCCAAATAGAAACATTGTCGTGCAGAATTTGGTAATAGTCATGATCGTTAGTTGAAGCTACAATTTGGTTTTCATCTCTCAATTTCTTGCAATAGGCAGCAATAACATCATCAGCTTCATAGTCTGGTAAAAACACCTGTTGAATTCCAGTATAAGAAATGGCTTCTTGCAACTGTGGTAATTGCTTAAAAAAATCTATAAATTTTTGGTCTGTTTTGTTTTTTTCCCTATTGGCCTTATATGCCGATGCAATAATTCTTTTTTCAACATTTTCAGCAGACAATTGCATCCTTCTTTTTGACTTCCCATCCCAACAAATTACAAATGTATAATCTGAAAATTTCTTTCTTAACGAAATTAGAGCCCTAAAAAAACCATAATGAATTCCAGTAAACACACCATTGGAATCCTTTAGGTCTTTGTTGGCAAAAGCAGAACGAATGGCAAGATTATTGGCATCTATAAATAAATATTTCATGTTTTTTGTCTTACTTCCCTAACGCAATAACATCTAAACACTTTATTTACTGGATTTCTGAAATGTTCAGTCCCATTACAAAAAAAACACAGTTTTTATTTTTAAAATTTAAATGAGACTATATTAAAATTTGATTGTTGTTATTTTGAAAATTTTTTGCAACAAGAATACACATTTCTTTAAAATAATCTTGAGAAAAACTTTGTTTCATTTTATTAATATCTTTATGAATCCATTGAACATTTCCAATTGTATATCCTTTTGATGAATCTATTCTATCCAATGAAGCAACTAGCATTACCTTTTTTCGTTTGTAATTGGAATTTCTAAATTCTAATAATACACCAGTTAAAGCACATCTTCTGTTTTGTTTTAAAAAAAGATCCCATGCATATTCTATAGAAATTTCAAATTTTAACTCGCGTTCTATTGCTTTCACATAAGTAGTATGCCAATATCTTCCAGATATTTCTCCATGTCCCTTCCACATGGCACATTTCATACAGCCTTTACTTTTTCCGTTAAGCAAACTATAACCAGCTATTTTTGCTACAAATCCACATTCACAAGTACATTCATAATGAGGTATATACCCATACAGTATTTCTTTTTTCCCAACCCTCCATTTTCCGAACACCCTTCCCTCTAAATTTCTAACTTCCTGATTAGTATAAATACTTTGTCTTTCTTGAAGACTTCTTATGGGTATATTATTTTTTGCAAGACGATTTTTAATAGCTCTAGCGTCACATTTGTTTTCTTTTGCAATAGAATGAATAGACCTTTTTTTATCTATATATTCTGATATTAAATATTGAATTGGTAAATTATGCTTCCTCTTTTTTATATCAGCACATTTGCGACAGCATTTTGTATTTCTTTTATTTTGTGGATTAATTCTATATGCGTTCATAAACACTTCATTACCACATTTGCAACGACAATGAATAAGCCACTTACCACCACTTTTTATCTTTTTATTAGAAACAACAGTCCAATCACCATTTACATACCCTATATTAATTTGATTCATTTTTATCCTCCTGAATTTTTACAATATCAGAAAGACGATAACGACGATGATTGCCTCTTGTTCTAATTGCAATTAATTTTTTTTCATTATCCCAGACCCGCAATGTTCCTTCGCAAACTCCCAACATTTTTGATACTTGCTTTATACCAATAAGAGTTTCCATAAATTATTCCTCCTAACTAGTATATTTCATCAAATTTATATAAATTCCTTTAATTTTATATAAATTTTGTTATTTATTTTATAACTTATTATCCCAAAAGTATTTAAGTGCTATTTGAGTACATAATTCCTGCATTTGAGCACCGCTAAATCCTTCGCTTTTTTCGATAACTTTATTAATAAAATCTGGACAATCTGCCAATATTCTCTTTGCAATTTTTAACCTACAATCTTTATCTAATGCTTTTAATTCAAAAGCCCTGTCAATTCTGCCTGGTCTGGTGGAAATATGTGTTCCGTTCATATCCTTATCTGCTCTTGGTTTCCCCAAAGCTTCGTCCAACAACTCAACCCTATTGGTAGTTATTATAAGAAATAAACCATCTGTATTTTGTACTCCATCTATACAGTTTAAGAAACAATCAAATGTAAGTAAATCTAAATTATTATTTTTATTTCTAACGTTTTCTCTTCCATTAAAAATAGAATCGACATCTTCTATTAGGGCGATACAAGGAGTAGAACTCAACATCTCTGACCATTCAGAATAAAATTCATAATTAGACATACCAGAAAGATCAAAAACATGAATGGGTAAATCAAGATGCTGCCCCATTGCTTTTGCTAAGGAAGTTTTACCTGCCCCTGGACACCCCCAGAGCAACCACCCCCTTTTCCAAGGTATGGATTTTTTTCTATACCATTTTTCACTATTTTTCCACCTTTCTATCTCGTCTACCAACGCATTTATTTCTTTTGGGAAAGCCAAAACATTGAAACTTTTTTTATCGTCTTGATCTTCTCCAATGTCGTCTATTTTGTATTTTAATATTCTTTTATCACCAAGAAAAATATCTGCCGAATTGGTTGTTGCTTCCACACGACCATCTTGGGGTTTCTTTGAATCCTTACCCCCTCTACCAGCTACCCCAAAGTGTCTATAAATATTAAACCTAGTTATCTTATCGTTTTTAACATTTCTTTCGTTTAATAATTCCAAGGCATCTGATAGTAATTTGTCAATATCAAAAGTGCCTCTAATAAAAATAATGGTTGCAGAATTTCCAGAACCATTAATTGCAGGAGTAGCTGGTTGGTCACTATTGTTTTTGTCATTTGGCATAGAAACAATAATCGGTTTCCATCCTTCCCAGAAAACAGTTTTATCCTTAAAATTAACTCCTTCGTACCCAATAATACGCCTTTTTTGTATACTTTTAATATAATCCCTAAATGTGCTGAAAGTAAGTGGTTGGAATGGTGATTTTCTAAAATTTTTAACCAAATAAATTTCTAAAGCTTTTGAAAAATATCCATCTACTCTAACCGTAACTATAAATAAACTAGAAAGGCGAGAAAATATAAATTTAATATTACCCCAAACCAACCCAATTGTAGTAAATATTGCTGCTCCACCAAAAATCGTCGTTAAATTTGTCATAGTATTTTCTCCAATAAAAGATAATCAATAATGTTCGTAGAATAATTATACAACAAAAGGAAAAAAATATGCCTATAGATAATAATCAAGAAATACCAAAAGAAATGGACATTTTTTACAGTTCATTGGAATCATTTATCCCTCCAGGAAAAACTTGGGAACAACTAACTCCCCGAGAACAAGAGGAAGTTAAGAACAAATACAGATTCTCTCCATTGAAACCTGGAATATATCAAGGTATAACTGGAATTAACAACCAAGATTAAAATCCCTAAATAAGTCAAAAGTCTTTATATCTTGTATTCCATTTGTAGATATCCACTGATCGGAAATACTAGTACAAGACAATGCTATTCCAATGCATCTTTTATCTATTTTCTTTTCTCTAAGAACCTGCGTAATTAACTTCCAATTATTGATATGATCTTCTTTATGCAGATGTGTAATTTCATAGGTTTTTTCGCAAGCATCAGCAAGTTGCAATATTTTATCAGATGGGCAAATTGTTTTATTAAAACAAAATGCGTGTACTATTCTTAACGGCATCGGAACTTTGGGGTTATCAACAAGGTTCCACAATGGTTGAGAGTCTTGGGTTGGAAAAAGCCAAGAGTTGGCTTCTCGTTTAAGGTAAACTTCCAGTAAATAACTCCATATCACTGGGCCTGTTCCCCACGCATTTTGAAATTTTGCCATTTCTGTTGTTTTAGTTTTATAAAGTTTATACAAATTTGATGTACTCATTAATTATTCCTTATTTTTATTATTGCTTAAATCAATTAGTAATTTCCCTAAATAGTTTGCAGCTTCTTTTTTAATTAGTTTTTCTACACGCCTTCTGTACGCAAATATACTTTCTTCATATGGTTTTTTAGGAGGCATTTCTGTGGAGAAAAAATAACTCCATTTTTCATAGATTGGATCTATCCCAGCAACAACTTGTAATGCCAATAATATTTTTTCTTCCATGAGATTAACCATCTTGCAAGCTTTCCCACAATTTTTCAATTATAACAAAAGAAGCGTCATCTGGATGTTTCTTGCCGCTAGAGTCTATTAGTTTTTGATTTTCTCCCCATAAACCAAAACAGTTTCTAATATATTTTCCTAACCCATAGTGAATCGTAATTAACTTATCTTTCTTCATATTTTTTATACGCTTTAAATCTTCTTCAAACATTCCATTTTTTAATCTCAAAACGGCTTCTTTTACAGTACGGGGATGTTTCATATTTCTCCTAATGGCACTTATTTCCGCCACTCTTTTTAGCACAGTATAAAAGCTTATCAGCTCTATTAATTATGGAATTTAGGTTGTCACTACCCTTGTATTGAGCAGCACCAATACTAATAGTAACACCTAATTTTCCCAATTCCATGGCCTTACGCAATCTTTCGCCAATAATTTTTGAATTATCTAAATCAGCACCAGGTAAAATAATTAAAAATTCTTCTCCGCCCCATCTACCAAATAAATCTGTGGGACGAATGTTGTTTTTAATAATATTAGAAACTTTTCTTAAAACATCATCTCCAATACTATGCCCATATTTGTCGTTAATTTTCTTAAATTTATCAATATCAATCATCAATATCGAAAAGTTATTCTCCATAGAAAATGCTTGTTTAATTGCATTTGATAGTAAAAATTGTATTTTCCATCTGGTAAAAGACTTAGTTAAAAAATCTATGGCAGCCAATTCAAACATCAGCTCTAAAACGGAACTTATTTTGGCAATATTTTTTTCTTTAATAGCCAACTTTGCTTTTTCTTTAAGATTTGGAAAGTTTGAATTCATTGTTTAAACTTATCATACATATTTTTATTACGAATTGTTAATGCTAAAAATCTCCCCGAACTTCTCTAATTTTATTATGCATTTGAACAATACAGTCCAAACAATTATTCCTACATATCTTATCTTCAAAAGAATTAAATTTCTTAAAAAACTCAATTCTTTCTTTTCTCATATTTGGTCCAACTTCCCCAATAGGATCTCCACCTTCCCGCATATATATTACACAAGGAAAATGGTACTTACCACAAGCAACACTATCATCTTGTAGTAAATAGCATTTATTACAATCCTTTTTTGTCAAACCCCTTACATTTATACCGTTATTGATATTATCAACTCTATACTTCAATATAGGATGGGCATTAAGAATATCCTTTTCAATAGACTTGACTTCTTTTAATAAGTGATTGTATTGAGCCGAAGAAATAATACGAATATCGCTAACGCCCAAATCATGAACAAATTTGATAATATCCTGAATTGTTTTAACATTATCTTTTGTCAAAACAATCCCAACTGTCATATACATTTGGGCAGAAATCTTTTTGATATTGTCAACTATTTTATCAAAATACCCCTCAACCCCAGTCATCCTGTCGGCAAAAGAAGAACAACAGGCGTCTAAAGAAATGGAAAAATCGTTTACTCCGTTGTTAATAAGATTTTCGTAAACAGACCAATTTGCAGAACCATTGCTTGAAACCGCTATATTTTCCACATTGCCATCTTTGCATATTTTTACTAAATCTGAAAGATAAGGATACAGAGTTGGCTCTCCACCTGAAAACCTAACATTTTTTAAACCATCCTTAATCCAAGTGTTAAGAACCATAGTCGCTCTATCAAGGCCAATATCTCCTAGACAATCTTTTCTTAAGCCACGACAATAAGGGCAACTAAAATTACAACGGTCTGTCAATATCATTTCGCAACGCCACATTGGAGATGTAGGACTTATGTTTCTAGCCCTTTCGTCGCTAAGAGAATAAAAACCTATTTCTTCTAATTTCATAACCATTTCCCCACATAATTTCTATCTTGGGTAAAAATTGGTATTTCCCAGTCTATTTTTATTTCAGTTCTAATCACTGGTTCTTCAACTCCCGTTATAAAATTTTTAACAGTTTTTGTAACAGGAACCTTATACAAGCAAACTCCTCGTTTCTTCCAAGTATCAAAATCGTTCCAATTTATTTGCTTTTCTTGAAACATTTTTTCTTGGAGGTGGTCATTATTTAAACCGCTAATTTCTTTGTGAGAAAAATTAGCTTGGCCAACACCTTGAATGCTGTTACGGGTAGCATCTTTTTGTCTCCAGATTAAGTAGTTACAAACCTCTTCCTTTGGCAATACAAACGCCCTGGAATCGAAAAGACCATCTGGCAGTTGGTCGTCTACTGTCCTCATATACATATTGAAATTACTTGTTGCGACAGAGGCGGACACGCTAACCATCTTTTGCAAGTTCTTGTCAAACCAAGCTTGGGTTTCTAAATCCTCATAATCGGTTGCCAAAATGCTTATTTCATCGGACTGGACATAGGCTAGTTTAGAACCTTGAATTTCCGCAATCAAAGCCCTAGCTGTGTCAGCCATAGCATCCATCATATTTTTGTCAAACGGCTTCTCAAATCTCATCTTTTTTGTCAGGGTGTGGAACGCTTTACCATCAACCCGAATGATTAACGGCATTCTGCGGGTAAGGCAATGAAGATTAGCCTCCTCGTAAGCCTTCATTCTATTCCCCAATGAATCATTATCGTTTTTCATTTTTTCCCTTGTTGTCTTTTAAATCAGCTACGTGGGATTTTAACCCAATAATGTCTATAGGTAAATTTTTTTATGATTTCTTGTTTTGTTAGCTTTTTTTCTTTTTCACCAGCACGATTAGTATCAATTAAATTTTCAAGTCTGTCAAATGAAAATAAAGCAGAACAGCCAGTTTTTTTAACTCTTTCCATTCTTTGCTGCAATTTTTCCATACCGCTATCGCCATATTCTTCTTTATAATATTTTTCAAATTCTTTTTTGGGCATAAGATAAGTAACTGGAGCATCCATAATAGTAGACCATTCACAATATTTACCACCAATTTTAACAATATATTGACCCATATTATTTTCTCCTTATTTTTTCAACCATTCAAACAAACAGTTCTCAAGGAATCTTTTTGAATAATCTCTCATCCACTGTCCACGATCAGTCATATCCCCATCATTATCATCTGGTTCGCATCTTAAATAGATCTCGTTCAATAATTCCCTATTGGACATTTTCTTTAGTTTTTCTACCCATTCAATCTGCCATTGCAACATTTTACCCATAATTTTCTCTTTTTTTATTTTAATGATTTTACACTAACACGTTTCAAATACAAACGATATTTTTCTTCTTGCCTTTGGCCACCACCAAAAACAAAGCCACATTCTCCACTTCTCTTAAAAAACATTTCGTTAGCCTTGGGGTCATTAAGCCCTTTTTTTATTCGTAATAAAACAGAGATGCCGTGCATATTTTATTCCCATTTCCTTACTGGAATATATTTTCTTGAACCAATTATTTTCCCTACCTTGAATTCATTCCTAGTCCTAGCGTGCTCAAAAAGGTTGTGTTTACATTCTTGGCGATAATCGCAATATCTAGTAAACCAAACCCCAAATCCAAAAATACTACAAGCAATTAAAATTAAGCTCAATATTATCATTATTTTTCCTTTTGTTTCTTATTCTCTTTTCTCAACTTTCTTTTAATTAAGTCGAATATGCCACATTTAAAAGGGAATGTCAAGAGGAAAATGCAATGAATATTATACAAGAAAATGAAGGGAATTTATGTGAAAAAATTGAATATTATTGGATGAAAATTATAAAATTATACGCTAGCACAGATATTACAATTTTAAAAGACCCAAACACCCCAACTAAAGCTCTTGAAAATTACCTCGTTCCACCAGAAAGTATGTTCTTAACTCCATTGAAGGCAGATCTAATAGCAAACCACCCCAACTGCACAGAAGAAATAAGAGAAAAAGTTCTATTGAAAAAAGAAGAAATGTCTTTTAATAAAGAAAAAAAAACAGTAAACGAAGAAGAACATAGAGAACAAATGATAATAGGCTGGCTAAAAGAAAGAATTAGATATGCTGCAAGAACAAAATATTCAAAATATTTATTTGATTTTCCGTCCCAAAAAGTTACAAAAGAAAAATATTTTAAAATAATTGATATTATAGACCAATATGTTAATGTTAATAATCCTAAAATTTCAAATATATTAAATAATCTAATGGGTTCTTACGAAAAACACAGAAAAATATGGAACAGATATATAAACGAAAGATATAATAAAGGAATGACTTTCACAGAAACAACAAATTTATCTAGCCGAGCACGACACGATTTTAGTTTTTTAATGACAAAATATGCTATGAAAATATTATCTGAAATTATCGCTATAGAAAATAGCAAAAACAAACCTAAATAGGCAAAAATTTGTTCGCCTGTAAAATGGCGGTCTCGGAAGGAATTAAAATAATATAAAAGAACAATATAACAAAAGAACAAAATATGAAAATAACCTTATCAAAAATTCAATGGCAAGAAATGGGTAAAAAAGCTGGCTGGGTTAAACAAGCCCAGTCTACTGAAGAAATAGAAGCTATGGAACCAATTAGTGATTTAGAAGAACAAGAAGCTCTCAAACAAGAAACTAAAGATTTTGCTAATAGAACAAGAAATTTTAAGAGAAGAATAAAAAACGCAAAAAATCCATTTGCAAGATATAACAAGGTAACTGGAAAACTTTTGCCACTATCAGAACAGACCCCAACATATTTTTTTTATGAACGGTTAAGAAAGCAGGACGACACTAACTCAATCTTGTTTTGACAAATGGTGGTCTCGGAGGGACTTGAACCCCCAACTTCAAGCGTGTCGCACTTGCACTCTAACCAATTGAGTTACAAGACCAAACTGGTGCTCCTGCGGGGAATCGAACCCCGTTCCACAGATTGAGGGTCTGTTATCCTACCATTAAACGACAGGAGCGTTTTTAATTGTCAAATAATGGCATTTCTCTCTTAATTGTTTTGCCAGATATTTGTGGTAAAAAACTATCCAATTTGTTATTTGGATATAAATCAGAGGGAATTATTTCTATAAATTTTAAATTGTTGTCCTTTACTATTTGGCGCTTGAGTTCAACGCCCTTATCATATTCTTCTACTTGCCCAATTAAACCGAAATATTCAATCCATATATCATAATCTGGCAAATAAAAATCACAATTAAACAGTCCATTATTTCCTGGATATATTTTGTTTCTTTCGTGATTTATTTTATTTGAAAACAACCATTCATCAACCATTTTTTCCGATATGCTATCTGCCATATGTCCATCCTTACACCTTAATCTACATTTTTGAAATATACTTTTATTTGGCTTTAGACCACAATGTTCCATTAACTTGTTCCAAGAACCAAAAAATCTAACAGCGGAATGTTCGAGTTTTCGCTTACACTCTCTTTTTTGTGGAGTTCTGCTTATTTCTTGCGATATCTTTAATATCTTATTAATTGTTTCGTCTTTTGTATACGGCAAACTTCCAAATTGATATATTTGTCCACATTTTAAAGAACAACAAATGTTTTTTTGTCTATGTGGTTTAAATTTTTTATTACAAACAGGGCAAATTTTTTTTTCAAGCATTATTTTGTTTTGACTTTTTAAATATTTTCCAATAGAATTTCTGATTTTTGCAGATATTTCTTTTCTTCTTTTTTTACTATAAACTCTATTTACATTACTGTGTTTTGCCGAACAAGTATGGCTACAAAAAAGTTTTCCACTTTTGCTATTTTTTAATTGAGACGGAACCACTATGATTTCTTTGCCACAGGTTGAACAATGACTTTTTATTGATTTTGTTTTAGATTGTATTCTACATTCTTTACTACAAAAAAACTTCCATTTTTGTTTAATCGCCCAGTTATAATCCCCTTTAGGTATCTGACACTCTACGGGGTTAAAACCCCGTAGGTTCTAGTTAAACCAAACTAAATCTTTTACAAGATTTAATTTTGATCTTTCTAATTGAGGGGTATCAGTGCTCCCTTC
>Ga0222628_1000957_pt1 | contig 10462 bp, 10 predicted proteins | sample AntAcemetageno95_FD_179860 | JGI IMG/M metagenome (GOLD analysis project Ga0222628, IMG submission 179860) | Saline water microbial communities from Ace Lake, Antarctica - #95 | ecosystem: Environmental > Aquatic > Non-marine Saline and Alkaline > Saline | place: Antarctica: Ace Lake | collected... | reverse complement strand
CTTTGGGAATGCTGAAAATCAAAACAAAGAAAGATGGGAGAATTAAAATATGTTAGAGATCATTAATCAAAAATATATGTTCTTTTTATTTGAAATTTCAAAGAAAGCCAGGAATATCTCTGAACTTGCAAGAAAATGCGATTTGACTGTGAGTGTTACTTCAACAATAATCAGTAGATGGGCCGTGCAAGGAGTCGTTTTAAAACAAAAAATAGGTGGCGGAAGAGAAACAATAATCACATTAACAGAATACGGTGAACAACAAGTAAAACTTTTAAAAGAAATATTCAAGAATTATCGAGATCAAAAAAGTACAAAGGGAAAAACAATAATCCCAATAACTCCGGAACTGGAGAAATTAAAAGCAAAGGAGGTGCAAAATGACAAGTGATAAATTAAAAGAAGAATCAAAATTGACTTATGACGATCGTAGAAAAGTTTTAGTTCAAAAGAAATCTCAAATAACAGAGAACAAATCAGATGACGAAATTCCAAAAGATATCTCCACAGTAGAGCAATCAATGGAAGTGACTTATTCTGAAGCAGGAATCAAATTGGCAATGGAAAACCTTTTGAAACAAAAGAAAGGAGCAGAGAAAAGAATTGAAGAATTGACAAAGAAAGACATGCCTGAGATGGATGAAGATTTAAAGGAACTAAAAGAGAAACTCGAAAGATTGGCAAAATATCAAGCAGTAGACAAAAGCAAGGAAGAACTTAAACTGGTTAAGGAAAACCTTGAATCTGTTGAAAAAGATATTAAAGAAATCAGAGATACGGTTGGAACTCGATTAAAACTTTAAACAAGTAAATTTTTTATTTTTTATTTTTTTACGAACAAAGGTTAGATTATCCTTAAAATAATTACGGAGAAACAAATGAAAACAGATTTAAATTTGGCAAATGCAGTGTTGATATTAGGAACACTTTTCTTTATTTACAAATCTGGGTTCAATTGGTGGGTTTTATTATTAATCTTTTTTGCAGTAGGAGTTTGGTCTTATCAGTTCACAGATAAAAAAGTGTTAGAGTTGCAGAAGGAAGAAATAGAAGCGAGAATAAAGAACACACAGGCATTAAATGCAGAATCAGTTGCAAGGACTTTGAACCTGGTAGAAAGCACAAAATATCTAACCTTACAAAGATTAAATTACTTGGAGAAGAGAAAATGAAATGCCCAAAATGTGAATCAGGAACTTGCAGGTACACTCAAAGAAAGCCAGAGAAAACCAAAGGTAAAAATGTGACTTTTAAGCGGACAACCTATGAAGCAAAATGCAAGAAGTGTGGATGGGAGGGAATTATATGAGTCTTGATGAAATAGATGATGCAGATGTTCGTGAAGAATACGAAAGGATTAGTGAAGAAAATAAAAGAATCTTTGTGCCTTACCCAAAAAAAAGAGATGAAAATGGAGCAGTGATTAGAAAATGAAAAAAATAGAAATTAAGTACCTGGACATTGCAGATATCAAACCATACAAGAAGAATCCCAGGAAGAATGACAAGGCAGTGGCAATCGTGGAAAAATCAATAAAAGAGTTCGGTTTTAAGAATCCAATCGTACTGGACAAGAAAAATGAGATAATCGTAGGCCACACAAGACTCAGAGCAGCAAAGAACCTTGGAATGGAAGAAGTCCCAGTGATATTCGCAGAGGAACTAACAGATGAACAAGTGAAAGCATTCAGAATCATGGACAACAAATCAAGTGAGATTGCACAGTGGGACTTTGATTTATTAAAAGTGGAGTTCGAATCAATGAAAAACCTGGAGTTCACAGGATTCACAGAAGCAGAAATCGACAAAATAATCGATCCAAAGGAAAAGATAAGCATGGGAAACATAGATCCAAAACACAAAATAGAATTAGGAGACATCTACCAATTAGGAGATCATCGATTGATTTGCGGAGATTCAACAAAGGCAGAGACTTATGAAAAGCTAATCCCCAAAGGAACAGACATCCAAATGATGTTCACAGATCCGCCATACGGAGTGAGTTATTCAGGAACAAACAATCCAAACGGAAGAGATTGGTCAGTAATTGATGGAGACGATTTGAGAGGAGACCAATTGTACGACATGCTAAAAGACTGCTTTGAACAAGTGAATCAATACTTGATCAAGAACGGAGCAATTTATGTGTTCCACGCAAGCAGCAATCAGATAATCTTTGAAAAAGCAATGAATTATGCAGGATTTCAAGTGAAACAACAATTAATCTGGCACAAACACCACATCCTGGGACATTCACACTATCACTGGTGTCATGAGCCAATGTTTTATGGATCCAGAATGAACGAGAACCCGGAATGGTTTGGAACCAGGGCAAACAAAACAACCCTAAACGAACTAACCCCAGAAGAGATGACACATGAGGAACTGATCAGATTCGTAAACAAGATCAAGGAAGAGTCAACAATCTGGAAAATCAAGAAGGACTCATCTAAGAATTACATCCATCCAACCCAGAAACCAACCAAACTGGCACAGAGGGCAATGTTAAACAGCACAAAGAAAGGACAAATAGTCCTGGATCCATTTGCAGGAAGTTTTTCAACAATGATGGCCTGTGAAGAAAGAGGAAGGAAATGTTATTCAATCGAACTGGACACAACATTCTGCTCACATGGGATAGAAAGATGGGAAAACTACACCGGGAAAAAAGCGGTAAAAATAGAGGAAGTGAAATAAGGTGAAAACGGTCGAGTTTTTTGCAGGGACACAATCCTTCAGCAAAATAGCCAGAGAAAGAGGACACGAAACAATCTGCATTGATAACAATAGGAGATTTAAGAATGACATTAATTTTAATATGCTCTGGGAACTATCTGAGGAGATTAATCAAGCAATAGACCAAGCGGATGTGATATGGATGTCCCCCCCTTGCACCTCTTTCAGCTTAGCAGCAGGAAGCACCCACTGGACACCAGAACACAAGCACAAAACAGAAGATGCAGTACTGGGTAAAAGATTATTAGACATTTGTTGGGCAATCGCAGAAAGGTGCATTAAGAAGAACAAAATATATTTTATAGAAAATCCCAGGGCCAGAGCAAGATGGTTCCTCCCAGTAGATTGCAGGAACACAATCTGGTACTGCCAATATGGAGACACAAGAGCCAAACCAACAGATGTATGGACAAACCTGAAAGGATGGACTCCCAAAGAATGCCACAATTACACAAAAGAACAACTAAACGGCACAATCCCAAAACACTGCCATCATGAAGAAGCACCAAGAGGATCCAAAACCGGAACACAAGGACTAAAAGGCAACAAAGAACGTTCAGAAATACCCGGAGACTTATTCCGAGAGTTATTCCCACTAATAGAGACACAAATGTGCACGGAATTGACAGAAACAGACCAAAAAGAGCATAAAATAGCCTAAATAAGGCTTAATTAAGTACAAATTAAGACAAATCAAACAATAAATAAAAGCAATTTACACATGAATGTGGACTTTGTGGACAAAAAACACCTAAAATGAAAATAATACAAGGAGAAGCAATAGAAGAATTAAGGAAACTTTCGGAGAAATCAATAAATATGTGTATGACTTCTCCGCCTTATTGGGCATTAAGGGATTATGGAGTGGAAGGACAACTCGGACTCGAACCAACATTCAACCAGTATATATCTAACCTATGTGATATATTTGATGAAGTTAAAAGAGTTTTAAGGGATGATGGAACTTGTTGGGTAAATATTGGAGATACTTATTTTGGTTCTGGCAAGGGTGCTGGAGGAAATGGAAAAAATAAAGAAAGTTTTACATTTACCGAAAAAGAAACAAGGACTTGTGATAATTGCAAAAAAGAATTTATTGGGTGGAAATTTCAAAACTTTTGTGGAAGTGCTTGTAGTGGTGTAGATAATACCCCCAGAGAAAAGAAAGGAAAACTCCCAGATAAAACTTTAACAATGATTCCAATGAGGTTTGCAATTGAAATGGTCAATAGGGGATGGATATTAAGAAACACTATAATTTGGCATAAACCAAATTGTATGCCTTCAAGTGTCAAAGATAGATTCACTGTAGATTTTGAATACATTTTTTTCTTTAGTAAAAAAAAGAAGTATTATTTTGAACAACAGGTTGAACCATCATTAACAAAAGGAAGTAAAAGTGGAACATGGACTGGGGATGTAAGTGAAAAGACTGGAAAGATTGGGGGATATAATCATTCAGGAGAACAATTTATTACTGGAGAAAATAGAAATAAAAGAACAACATGGGCTATCTGCCCTAAGCCATTCAAGGAAGCACACTTTGCAGTTTATCCAGAAGAACTTTGTGAAACACCAATAAGGGCTGGATGCCCTATCGGAGGGGTTGTGCTGGATCCGTTTGCGGGAGCAGGAACAACCGGGGTGGTTGCAAAGAAACAAGGAAAAAATAGCATTTTAATAGAATTAAATCCGGATTATTGTGAGATAATTAAAAAGAGATTAGAATGACAAGAATAACAAAGAAGAATTTCAAACAAGCCCTAATAAACTCGGGAGGAAACCAGTCAAGAATAGCCGAAAAGATGGAAGTAGGCCGGACAGCTGTGAATAATTTTTTGAAAAGACATCCAGACATGAGAGAATTATTGGAAGAGCAAATAAATCTTTTATATGATACAGCGCAAGATTCACAAGCAATGCAGATTTTGGCACACAAAAATGTAGATGAAAGTAAGTGGTTATTAATGAACACCAAAAGGGGAAGAGAGAGAGGATTTGGAAAAAAGACAGAGTTAGAACTTTCTGGGACAATTCAAGGGGCAATATTTCATGAAGTCATCAAATCTAATGAAGAAATCAAGGAGATGAAAAATGGAAAGACAAATAATTCTAAGTGAGAAACAAAGCGAAATATTGCACGTTTTAGATGATGACAAACATACAGAAGTTTTTATGGGTGGAGCAGCAGGAGGAAGTAAATCCTTCACAGGATGCTATTGGCAAATTAAGAGACGACTTCAATATCCAGGAAGCAGGGGATACCTTGCAAGGGCAAGATTAAAAGATTTGAAGGCATCAACACTCCTGACCTTTTTTGAAGTTTGTAATTTGTTAGGGTTGATGATGGGCAGAGATTTCAAATACAATGAAATGAAGGGAGTAATTACTTTTTCAAACGGATCGGAGGAGTATTTGAAGGATTTATTTTATTATCCAAGTGATCCTGAATATGTTAGTTTAGGTTCAACAGAATACACAGATGGATTTATTGATGAGATGGGAGACATCACTGAACAGGCGTATCAAATCATAAGGTCAAGAATGAGATTTAAACTGGATGAGTTTGGATTAATACCTAAAATTGCAATGGGGTCTAATCCGTGTAAAACCTTTATTTACAGAGATTTTTATAAGAAATGGAGAGACCATGAACTCGAACCCTATAAAGCATATATCAAAGCAAGTGTTTATGACAACCCTTTTATTTCAAAGCATTATATCGAAAATTTAAAGAAACTGGACACAAAGAACCGTGAAAGACTTTTGAACGGAAACTGGGAATACGATGACGATCCCACTAAAATCTTTGAGTACGACAGAATCATTGACATGTTCACAAACGAAGGACAAAGGGGAGAAAAGTATTGCATAGTAGATCAGGCAGGATTCGGAAGGGACCGATGTATGATAACTTATTGGGATGGATTATATGTGACGGAGGTTGAAGATTTAGATAACATTTCAAGCAAAGAATTGGATGAAAGACTAACAACAAGACAAATCTCCAGGAGCCATTGTGCCATTGATGAAGTAGGAGTAGGGTTCGGACTGGTTAAGGATCTACCAGGAGTGATTGGATTTGTAGCAAATGCCTCACCATTAAAGAAAGACAAAAAAGAAGATGCAACTGAAAAGGTAACTCACAATTATAAGAATCTGAGAAGTCAGTGCTGGTTTTTATTAGCAAAATATGTCAACTCAGGACTAATCGGAATTTATAGAAACCTACCAATCAAAGTAAAAGAATTATTGGTGGAAGATTTGGAAGTGATGAAACAAATGGATGGCGATCGTGATGCACCTTTGAGAGTAGTAAGCAAGAAGGAATTAAAAGACAAAGGAGATTTAAATCGTTCGACAGATGCAGGAGATGTTTGGATGATGAGAATGTATTTTGAAATTAATCCCAATGTAAGTGCGTGGGCATTCCCAGGCATGGAAGAAAATAAAGGCAACTACGGCCCAGATGAGATTCACACAGAAACAATCGATGGAAAACAAGTCAAAATGATTGGAGATAGAAAATTAATAGAATAAGGTTCTTAAAATAAGCAAATAACTTTATAAAATTTAAATCATTCAAATTAACATCCTTTCACCTTTCACAATCATGGCAAAGAATTTAAAGAACTTTTTCGGGTTACTTGGAGCAAAAGCAATCAGTCCAACAACTTCGACAGTTACAGCATTTGAAGCAACAAGGGAAGGACAACCCAAAGCATATATTCCAAACTTTTTCTATAAGCCGCCTTTTGGTTATCCTCGTTATAAAGATTTAAATTATTACAGACAGTTAGCTGCAAGTATTTATGTGGATATGTGTGAAACAGCAATCATTGATGAAGTGTGTTCGGTCGAATGGGATATAGTAGCAGAGGATCGTGCCGGGAACGAAGTACCAGGAAAAGAAGCAGATGTAGAAAGAATAACTCAATTTTTCGAGAATCCAAATACAAACAAAGAAAGCTGGGAATCGATTGTGAGAATGATGTTGCCGGACCTTTTAGAATTAAACTCAGGAGTAATGGTTAAGACATTTAATGCATTTGGGAAGTTTGTGGAGATAGTTGCAAGGGACGGTGGAGCATTCACAAAGAATCCTGATCCTTACGGAATGTACACAAACAAAGCAGATTTAATTTTGGTTAAGGATATTATGGGAGAGCAAGAAGAAGAAGGCAGACAAAATTTAACTTATCCATTATTGGGTGGAGCATTAACAAGTGAGCAAGCAAAAGAGGATGCGGCTTATTTCCAATACGGACATAACACTGCAGCAAGACCAGTACCATTCGGAAAGAGAGAAGTTGTGTGGTTTGAAAAGAAATTAAGGACAGATGATTTATACGGACGTTCAGCAATGGAAGTTCTGGCCAAGACAGTTCAAACATTAGTTTATGCAGTGGAATCACAATTGGAATATTTTTCAGACAATTCAATCCCCCAGGGAGTGTTGGGATTAGACGGAATGAGCACTGAAGATATGAAAGCATTCGCACAACAATGGACAGAATCCCAAAAAGTAAAAGACACATTCGGAAACTGGAAAAAGAAATTCCACAAATTATCAATGGTTAACAAGATGCCGAAGTTCGAACGTTTAAGTTTTTCAAATCAAGAATTAGAATTAATAGAGAGTCAGAAGTGGTGGTCAAAGATGGTCTGGGCAGCTTTCGGAATTACAGCCACTGAGTTGGGATTCACAGAAGATGCAGCCGGAGCAGGAAATCAGATCGTACAAACAAGCATAGCCAAGAAAAGAATCATTTATCCATTATTAAGATTAATTGAGTATCATGTTAACACAGAGATCATCCCAGAGTTTGGAGTGGAAGGGATCAGATACAAATATAAAATATTTGACATCGACGAAGAAACTAAAAAGTGGGGATTATACAAAATGCAGACAGATTCAGACCTAAAAACAATCAATGAAATAAGAAATGCTGAAGGATTAGATGCATTGGAAGGTGGAGACGAAACAGGATCAATGAGAGCAGACAGACAACAAGCCGAAGATCGTGCAGCTTTTTCAGATGAACCATTACAACAAGAAAGTGACCAAATAAACAGAGATAGTCAAAACACTCGAGATGCAATGAATGGAAAATTAAAAGAATTTTTAAAATATAAATATGCAAAAAGAACTGGGAGTCCAGGAAATTATATTTATTGGTATAAGAACCCAAAGACGGGAAAATATTCACAAGGCCCAAAGCCAAAAGAAGAAAAAAAGGATCCTCCAGGAGACAAAGACCATTTCTATCATATTACAAGCCCAGAAGCAATGGATGGAATAAAGAAAGAAGGATTAAAAAAAAGTGAAGAAGGATATGCTGGATCTGCAGTTTATTTTGGAGAACAGCCAGAAAATACACTTGGTTATTCTATTAATTCTTATAAAGATGGAGTTATGTTAAGAGTTAATCGTGAAAAATTATATGATAAATTTGGAAAATATAGCCAAGAAAATACAAGTGGAGATGTCCAGTACGACCCAAGTGATGATACAGGGGAGATAACAGTTGAAAAGGATATTCCAAAAGAGATGTTAGAATACTGGGATGGAAATTCATGGAAACCAGTTTCAGATTATGCTGAAACAAAAGCTATGACAACTAATTCTCCTCTAACATTACAACCAAACGAAGAGATGGGCCCAAAGGAATTGGAGAGTGGAATTAAAAGAGTTTTAGATAAGAATAGAAAGAAGTTCCTGGAGATTTTAGATTCACAATTTAAAGATGAACCACTAATAAGAATCAAATCAATAGACAACTTACCTAAAATGATTAAACAATTTTTCGCAGCATTTGCATTAAAAGAATTAAGCGATCAAGTAATTAAATCAGAATTTGATGATGGCTGGGATAAATCAGAAAAGCAAATTAATCAGAACGTACCTTATAATAATAAGGCCCTCGAATTTTTACAAAACCACACCTTTGACAATATCAAAGGAATGACCGAAGAAATCTCAAACGATTTAAAACAAGAATTAGAACGTGGAATAATCAATGGAGAAGGAATAGGCAAATTGAAGGCCAGAGTTAACAAAGTGTTTGATGTGGGAGACAATCGAGCAGAAATGATTGCCCGGACAGAAACAAACCGAGCAGACAACAATGGGAAACTTTTGGCAGTGAAAGGATCCAATATGGATGAAGAATACAATAAAAAGTGGGTAACACATGAAGATGATCGTACAAGCCCAATCTGTCAAAGATTAGATGGACAAGTAGTTGGAGTAAACAAAGATTTTAAGGATCCAGGAAGTCCGTGGGAAGGCCAATCGCCTCCAAGTCACGTTAATTGTAGAAGTTCAATAGTTTTTATTGAAAAAGAATAATTTTATATTTCTAAAATTTCACAAATAACTTTAAATAAAAATAAAACTTAAAATTATCATGTCACAAGAAGCCAGTTTCACATTTACAACACCTCTGAACGTTAATGTCGTTAATTTGAAGGGAGAAGAGCACTTATTTGTCGAGGGAGATATTTCTACAAATGATATAGATTTGGTCAATGATGTAATGACTAAAGAGTGTCAAGAATCAATGCAAAAGCAAATGTTGGAAAGGACTTTTAAATTAGATTTAGAGCATGAAGCATTCCGGGGAGAAAGCCATGAAGAGAAAGAGATCGCAAAAACAAAGATCCCTGCAGGAAAGATAATCGATTCAACTGTTAGGGACCTCGGAGAAAATAGATACTCAACAAGTGTCAAGGGAGAGATCAACAGACACCATCCAAATTATAAATCAATTAAAGGAAACCTAACAGAAGGATATCTCGATGCATTTTCAGTAGCATTTTTGGCAACAGACGTGACCTACGATGTAAAAGATGGAGAAAGAGTTCGAATGCTTAACGATGTTAAATTATTGAACGTGGCCCTAACAGGAAACCCTTGCAACACAAAAGCACAATTATCAGATATTTTTATGAAATCAATGGATGCGGTAGAAGAGTACAAAAGAATGAAAGCCGAAGATCCAGATATAGAAGGACAATTGGTAGTTAAGAATAATATTGAGGAATTAAAATTTAAATATGCAAAAAGAACTGGCTCTCCGGGGAATTATACTTATTGGTACAAGAATCCTAAAACTGGAAGATTAGAAGCAGGGGATAAACCAAAAAAGCAAACTCCATCAAAAGAAGATTGGAAAAAAGAAGATAAGGAGAAATATGATTCCAGTAAGAGAGCAATAGAAATTATAAATGAATCTGGATCTGAACGTATAAAAGAAATAGATGCTGAAATATCCTTAAAAGAAAAATATATAAAAGAAATAGGAAATCCTAAAACTCCCCGTGAAAGAGATCGTAAGGAACTCTTAGAAGGAGATATAAAAAATTTAGAAAGAAGAAAGAAAGATTTGATAGAAACATTTGATAGGGGTATAAAAAGAGAAGAAAGTGAAATGAGAAGAATAGAAGATAAATACAAAAATAAGAAATCAAATTCAATTCCTAACGGAAATGACGCCAACTTAGTTGGTAATCAACAATTAAATAACAAACAAAAAAAGATGACAGAAAAAAACTTAGAAGAAGCTCCTAAAGCAGAAGCTCCAGTGAAAACTGAAGATAAACCCGAAGGAACAGAATCTGAGAATGTAGAAGAAAAAGCATTGTTTAATATGAATGCAGAATTGATCAACTTAAAATCAGAGAATGTAACTTTGAAAGATGCTGTGACTAAAATCACAGACTCT
>Ga0222628_1000952_pt1 | contig 10493 bp, 18 predicted proteins | sample AntAcemetageno95_FD_179860 | JGI IMG/M metagenome (GOLD analysis project Ga0222628, IMG submission 179860) | Saline water microbial communities from Ace Lake, Antarctica - #95 | ecosystem: Environmental > Aquatic > Non-marine Saline and Alkaline > Saline | place: Antarctica: Ace Lake | collected... | reverse complement strand
TATTTCTTCTACAGATAATTTTGTTATTTTTTTTAATTTATTTGCTTGTATAAAATCTAATTTATTGTTGTTATTATATAAATTATATAAATTCTGGATTGGAATTGATTTATCCCATGATAATTTATTATCAATAATAATTTTGATTTCATTCTTTGTTTTTGGTTTAAATAATTATTCTTCGTTTAAACTTTCATTAGTTTTTTCTTTTTTTGTTTCTAAATTTACAACCTTTCTTATTAAATTATGTTCCTTTGGATCTTGATTATGATAACTATAAATTCCTTTTGTAAATGTAACTTCAAATGGTTCATTTAATATTTTCTTATATTTTTTTCCTAATCCCGGCTTTACATAAGCAATAGTCATGTGTGGGCTATAAGAATTATATGTTTGTGTATTATTAAAAGATTCTAAAAATAAATTTCTATATTTTAATAATGTTTCTGAAACAGGAATATTATATTTTACAACATCATATTTTTCTCCTTCAAATATACTTATTTCTGATATTGTTACAGTTAATGATTTTAATTTTTGTTCTATTGCATCTGCAATAACAGTAGGATCAATTTCCTCTTCATGAATACCCCATAAAAGTGTTATATGTGGATCTTCTTCTAATCCATATGCATCATTATTACCTTGTATATAAATATCTTTTTCAATAATTCCTCCTAGATGATTAGCTTCCCAATCATCTATTTTAGTAGATAATGTTACAACACCATATAATGGTGTTTCTTTTTTACTTTCATTTATCCAATTATTTATACTTTGAAATTTCATTTTTTTTATCTTTTAATTTACGTACCAATAACCTATATTTAATAAATCAATTAAGTTATTTATTAAATCAATATTCTTAATTACAAACCCCTTATCTAATGATAAATCAGTAAAATAAATTCTCCCTACTGTTTCTTTATTAAAAGTAACTATTCCTCTATCTGGAATATCAAAACCATGTTGTTTTAATATTTCCTTTTGAAAATCATGTATAGATAAAGAAACCCATCCACATATTTCAACTCTATCTAAATTTAAAGGATTTGATTTTTTGATTGGTATTGATATACCTTCTTTTAATTTATTTTTTGTTCTATATTCACTATTAATGTATATTTTATTTTTTACTAACATTTTATATGTTTTAATAACATCATATAATTCTATTTTTTCATCATCATCAAAACTATTAATAGATTTAATCCATATTTCATTATCATAAAAATTTGATGGTTTCATTAATAATGCTTCTTCTTTTGTAATAAATTTTTTGTTAAGTTCTCTTTTTTTTCTTTTTTTTCTTGCCTTTTAAAACGTTTATCATAAACTGATTCAAAATCTTCATTTACATCATCATCCATTATATAAGAATAAACATATTTTGTAAATAATTTATAAGATTTACCTCCTAATTTTTTATAAATTCCTAATAAAGGATGTTGAGGCGGACCCATTCTTCTGAACATTCCAAACTGAGGTTGATTATTAGATGTTTTAATAGAATTAAGAATTTCTTTATCAGGAACATGGTGGCTTCGTTGTTCTTCAATAAAACTAAATGCCATAGCCATTATTTCTTGTTTATTACTAAAATATTCATCTTGAGAATGAAATTCAGGATCTTGATTAACTTTCATTCTACTTACTTGATTCTTATGGATAGTTTCATGTCCAAATCCTGACCATAATTGTTGTAATATCATATTTAATTGATGTATTGGCATTGCGATGAATTTATTATCAAATGTTTCATCTACAATTATCATTATGCGCCCAGTTGGTGAATCATAACCCATAATTCTAATGCCTAATGGGGGCATTAGAATAGCATCTTTAATTGTTTCACGTTCTTCTTCTGCTATTGCATTTAAATGCGCATTAAAATCTATAAAATGAATATTTAAATCATTTAAATTATCATTAAGCATTGAAAAGGGATCATTAGTATTAGAATTTTTTACTTCTATTACAATTTCTTTAAATCGTTCGTATAATTCTATATCAGGTTGTAATACAGCTTCATTAATATTTTCTTTAACAAGTTTCATTTAAAAATTTTATTTTATTTTTGATAAAGTCTTTAACATTTCCTTTAGGTTATCATCTGGATGACAATCCCACTTACTTTTGTTTGCAGGGTATGGTCTATATGAAACATGAGTCCAAATTCCTGGTGTACCTTGTAATGCCTCTTGTGAAACATCCCACATATCTTCATTATAAGTTAACGGAATTTTATATTTTATGTTAAAAAATAATAATAATTCGCATAAAGATTTTAATTGTGCAATTGGATATTTTTCAAAATATTCTTCTCCTCTAAATTTAGGTAAATATTTTTTTATTGGTACTATTACTTTATTTCCATATACAGCATAAAAATTATTATCTCGTTTAGTTAATTGACCCCAATTATCTAATTCAATTCCTATTGAATGTTTATCTAAAAAAGATTTTCCTGCACCAATATGTGCCGCCCAATATTTTTCATCAAATAATTGATTTACTGTTCCATCTCTTTCTATTATTATACTAGTTGCTACTCTATTAGTAGTAGATAACCAAGTATCTATATCTCCTCTAATTCCAGGTCCAGACACAGTATGATGTAAGACAATTTGTTTTTTATTATAAATATCTTTTTCTGAACTAAAATATTGTTCATTAGGAAAACTAATTTTTTTAATTTTAGATTCATCAATTGGTTTTAAACTTAACCACTTATTTTTTTCTTTAAAATTATTGTGAAAATTATTCATAATTATTTTTAATATTGAATATTTAATTTTCTTAAACATTTATTTTTCCAATTAGATTTAGTGCAACTTATTCCAGTTACTTTAGTATTTTTATTAATTCTATTAATTTCAATAAAACAATCATCAAGATGAAATATAAAATCATTATTATTTTTAAAGAAATTCCATTTATCTTCAAATTCAGTAAATATTAATCTATTTCTAGGAATACCTAATTCCTTAATTATTTTATAAATATCTAAATTTATAATTTTTCCTAATCGTTTATTTGTATTAAATCTTTTAAAAAATTCTTTATCACTATATCTTGAAGTAACAACCCAAACTTCAATATTTAATTTTAACAATTCTTTTACAAAAGTTTGTACATTAAGTTTATCTAATGTATCATCAAAATCAAAACTAACTTTTTGTTCTAAATTCATCTGATAATTTATATGTATCGTTATCTTTTATTAAAATTCCATTATTAATAAATATTTGAGATGTAAATATAGCTGTTTCTTTTACATCATCAATAATTTTATCAATTTCAACATCTAATAATATAGGAGTCGATCCATTTTTTAATTTATTATCTATTTTATCTTTTATAACTAAATAAATTAAAGTTCTCGACATAAACGGAATGGTTAGTCGATCGTCATACTCCCCATTATCTAATTTTTCAGATATTTTTGTTAAAAATATTTGGGCATGTTCATTCATTATATAGTTTTTATTTATTTATTCTCAATCAATTCTGCATTAAATAATTTTTAACAGATTTTTAAAAAACTTTTGCCTGGGGCTGCATAAAATAAAGTACCTAAGCTTCAAAGAAGAAAAGTTACTTTAAAGGGGGAAGGGCTAAAGCCGAGAGCCCCTGACAATAAATAAAAATACTTAAGCCGAGAAAGTAGGAAGAGTATCTAACTTTAATCTTAATGTTTCTAAAACCCAGAAAGCATCAACAAGATCATCTAAATGAGATATCCAATTATCCATTCTAGTTTTAAACTCTTGACTATTATTATTAACATAATTACTTAGTTCTAAATCTTGGTTTAAAAAGGATTGAATCATTTCATCTTTACCCATTCCACGTTTTGAACAACCAGCTGTTTTTTTAACTGATATAGGTGCAAATGTATATATGTTTTCAATTGGGATGATTCTAGATAATTTATAAATTAAAATATATCTCCATGCTACTATTGATATGGTTGCATTTCCCACACTACCATATGAAGTACCTTCAAATCCTATTATAGTATCTTTATTTAGAAATTTTGATAATGAGTTAATTATTAAATCAGCTAAGATATTAGCATTAGTTATTTCGTATATAGTTTTATCTTGTATTTCTATATTAGTTCGGTTAGTAATATCAATATTTGCTCTATCATAAATTTTCTCGTTCTTTTTATTTAGACTTTTTGACCATAAATAAAAAAAATGATTGTTATCACTTAGAACACATCCAGCAGGTTTTGATATAGAAAAATCAAAAGCTATTAAGTTTCTCATAAATATTAAAATTAAAAGGGTTAACTATTTAATTTATATATCTTTAAAAAATAATAGCTTTATCTATAAGCATCTTTATTACATGGATGTAATTTAAATCTTTTAGATAATTGTTTTAGTTTTTCTACACCATCTATGTTTAAATTATAATCACTATCATAATATTTGCTATAAGTTTGTTTCCATCCAGTACTACTTGTACCAGAATGGATAATTGAATTAAATGAATTAGGCCCATAACCTAATTCATAAACAAGTTTAGTTAACTCTAATCTAGTTGTTACATTATGAGTTGTTATATATTTTAATAATCTATATTGTTTATATCCTCTTGGATATGTTTTATTAGGTAATTTATTATTTTCTGTATTTAAAATATATTTAATTTCTTTAAATTTCTTTTTATCTATTAATTTATTAAACTCAGTTGAATTTAAATTATCTAAAAATTTTAAAATTTCATCTTTTAATAAATAATCATCATACATGTATCTTAAAAACCCCATTGTTATTTTAAATGTACCATCATTTAAATAATTTATTAACAACGGTACATCTTTATTATATAATGCAACTTTTAATTTTTGTTTTTGTGTTAGCATCTCTTCAGATTCGCCTAATGTTATAATAAATTTTAAAAAATTTCCAGTATATGTTTTATCATATGAATCATTATTAAAATTTTTTATACATCTAGATATCATATTCTTTAATGATACCCCTTTATCTAAAAGACATTTATATTTAAGTTTTTCATCTTTTAATAAAATTGATAGTCTAAATAGTCGATAATGATCTATATATTGTTTCTGATCAGTATGTGTTAAAATAAAATTTAAAAAATTTTGTGATTGTAAATTTAAATAATCAGTAATACATAATTGATCTATTATTGTTGTTATGCTAATATTATTATCTAATAAAATTTCATATTTTTTTTCATTAGATAAAAGTTTTTTATCTATATAAATTAAATCATTAATATTATATGATTTTAATTCATCAATAATATTTTTAATATTCTTTGGAATAAAAATATTATTTAAATTTTCATATATATATTTAGCTTTCATTAGATATACATTTAATATTATATAAAAATATTGCACTATCAGTATAAAACATTAAGAGTTCTGTTTCTGATGACATATTATATATTTTAAATGGTTCATAATAAATAAACGTACCATCATCACAATTTACAAAAAGAGCATTTTCAAAACCTCTTCCTTTATTTATTTCTTTAATTTCTGAAAAATTAATATTATCTAAATGATCCCATGCTCCTGTCCAATTAGCCTTAAATGAAGTTTCTTTATTTATTATTTCATTCAGATATTCAATAGGAATATTTCCTGTTTTATCTATAATTTCTTGAATTTCTTCTTTAGATTTATTTTTTAAAATATCATCCAAATTTTCTTTTATATATTTAACCATTTTAAAAATTAAATTTATTTTTATCTATTTCCTTTCGTAATGAATCTGGTATGTCATCGTCATATGCATAATCTTTATCCCATGTTAATTTAGGAATATAAACACCATAACATTTATGGTGTTGAGATTGAGCGCGTGCTCTCATTTTCATTAAAGGTACTTGAGATAAACTAGAAGCATCATATTTATCTAATTTAACTAAATTTTCAATACCTAAATTTTTTTTATGAAATGTTTCATCATCTATAGTAATTTCATCGAATTTATCATATCCAATAAATGCATAAATATCATAATATTCATCTCTTATTTCTTCTTCTTCATTTCGGGTTTCTTTAAACAATGATAATTTTAATTGTTCAATATCTTTATTATTAAATAATAATGAATTATCATTGTATCCTTTAGGATTTGATACTATTATATCTTTAGCTTTATCTATTATATTTTCTCTACCGTGTTTTTCACCTAATTCAGAAATAAATTCTTGAAGTTCATCCATTTTATTATCATTTATTGCTCCTTTAATTTTAAATAATAATAATAATAAATTAGTATCTTTATCAATAGACATGTCATCTTCAATATCAGTAAATAAATCTGGCCATGATTTAAAAAATTTCCAAATTAAATTAGTTTTAGTTTCAAAATTTTGTTTTAATATATAATTTTTTAATTCGTTAATTGTTTTACTATCTTTTAAATCAGTAAAAATATCAGGCAATAATTTATTTAATGATTCAATATAATCAACTTTTTTAATTATACTTAATTTATCAAGTTCTTTTTTTATATCATCTTTTATATGTTCAAAAACATCATTATTTTTAAGCATATTTTTATACATATTACCCCAATCTGATTCCATTTTTTTAATAGACTCAATTTTCTCTTTAACAGATAAATTTTTAATAATATCTATTATATCTGTTACACCTTTTGGCTTTAAGAATTTATCTAATCCTTCTGATACAAATTTCATTTTTTTATATTTTTTTTTATAAATTATATATTTTTAAATTTTTTAAATTTTTTAAATACTAATCCTCCTTCAAAAAATCTTTTACTAATTTTGTTTTTATTTATTTGTTCATTAAAATCTTTTATTTTTTCAAATATTGTAAACCATGACAAACAAACAAATTTATTCAAATATAATAAATCTGTATTTCTAGACGGAGTTAATCTCCAATAATGCCCGTCATATGATATTTTAAATGGAAATATATTTATTATAATTTCTATATTCCCATAATGATTTAAAAATTTATATTTTATATTTAATGTATTTAAATCAACTGACGCTTTATATAATGTATGACCTGTTTTAGGATATTTTTCTAAAAAACTAATTTTTATTTCTTGTTGCGATTTTGTTTTAAATAGACTTTCCATTCCAAAATTTTTTTGCTTGTGTTTCTAATTTTTCTAATCTTGTATAATAATCAGGGAACTCTTTTAAATGAGCCCATGCTATTTTTCCAGTCATTTCTAAATTATTATTTGTAATATTTGTATCTTTATATCGAGTTCCATGTTCCATTTCAATAGCTAAACCTTTAGTAAATTCAGCTAATTGAATTTTATTCCAATTAATGCCAATTTTATCACCTGTTTCTTTTGCTTGATTTTTATTTTTTGATTCATTGATACATTTAGCTCTCATTGGTTTTAATTATTTTCCTAATGTAATTCCTAGTGCAGTAGTAACTAATCTTGATGTAAACAATTTACCTAAATGTCCTTTTTCATCAATACCTAATACTTTACATACTGCTTTTCCTATAGAAGGTCCAACTAATGCACCTAAAGCACCACCTACTAATCCTCCTAAAAATCCTTCATCTATATCTTCTCCTTTTTCTAATTTTTCTACTAAAAGATTATATACATTTTCAGCTTCTTTAATTTGATCAGGAGTATATCCTTGTATTTGTTCAGCTTCAAATATTGAATGTTCTGCATATTTTAAATCATAATATGTTGGAATTTCTTTCATTTAATTTTCATTATTTTTTATATATATTTACCACTCATCTTCAACATATGAATATCCATTATTTACAATATCATGATGATTTAAAATTACATCATTTAATAAATCATTCAATTCGTCATCTCCTATATTTTTAATAAAATTATTAAATACATTGTTTATACGTTTTCTATCATTATCACTATTAGCACCAGACATATATGAAATAAATGTATCAATTACATATTCTTCATCATTAACTTCAGTGTAAAGATCATTAATAATATCCATTAATTCAACTTTTTTTGCACTTATCAAAAAAGCTCTAACCATATGTTCAAAATCAGCACCAACAATATTAAATTCACTTAATAAATCATATGGATGTTCAAAATAACTTTTAGCAGCCTCTAATTTTTGTTCAGTAGTATATTTGTTTAATTCTTTATTTATGTCCTCTCGTTTTTTTGGCCGTAATAAATCACCTAAACTTTCTTTAATTATCATATTTTATAGCATCATTTATGTTTTCATATGTAAAATCATTAATATAATTATTTAATATATCACTTAATATCCACATAATCTTTTTTTTATATTTATTATATTTATCATCAATCACCCCATCATCAATTAAATCATCACCATCACCATCACCATCACTAACCGTTATAAATGATGTTAAAAAATCATATGATGTAATACCACGATCTAAAAATTCAGACATTATTTTATCATAATCATTATTAAAAAATTGTATAATTAAAGCATATTTTTCTAATATAGTACCAGTTTCAATTATATCATTTATAATTGGGTTTGGATCTTTTGGCTTTAATATATTACTCATATTTTTGTATTTTTGTATTTTTGTTTGGTTTTAATTAAGAGTAATTTTGATATGTTTTCCTTATAAATATTAACGTCTATAACCATTTTAAAATCTTCCAAAAAATCATAATAAAACACTGAATTTTTTGCATCATTCTCTTTTACTATATGTGGTCTAACATTATAAATAATATTAATAATATTAATTTTTTCATTAGCTGACATATTTTTGAAATTAATTTCTTCATTACTTAATATATAATACTTTTTATTTAATGTTTTAAAATTATTATATAACTTATTTAACGCATCATCAAAATCTTTTTTAAAATATTTTTGATAATCATCAAAAAACCCTTGAAAAAATTCAATATAATTCTTTTGGGAATAAAATGTGTCAAGTGAAACAATTTTTTGATCAAACGTTAATTTAGGAATATCATTAAGAATTTCATTGTATTTTTTTGTACTTAAAATCATTATTTTATTTTATATAAATATCTATTTTACTAGTTCCAGTATAGCTAGCAACAATTTCTATTTCTGCTAAAGTTTTGATACAATCACCATCATATGATTCTCCTCTTTCTATAAATAATGTACCATAATCTTTTGTAATATCAATAGCATAAATTGTGATAAATCGTGACCAATCATTTTTATATGCCTCACATGCATAATTTTTATATTTTTCTATAATTTTTTCAATTTTAGTACTATATATATGTCCAGACCAATCATTTTCTTCTATATACAAACAAAACCAAACACCTTGTACTTCTTCTAATCGATCTGTTATATTATTAATTTGAATTAAATTATTTAACTCTTCATCAATAGCATTTTGATCTTTAGCTTTTAAAATATCATTAACATTTTCATTTACAAACATTTTAATTCATTATTTTTTTTACTAATTCATTAATAACAATATTAATGTATTTAGATTTTTTTGTTAGTACAATACCTTTAATATAAAGAAGATTTAAACTATGATAATCATAACAATCTTTTAGCATTACTTCATCCATATTATCCCATTCTTGAACAGACCATGAACCTTTTTGTTTAGCTAATATAATCATTTTTTTCCAAATAAGAGCTCTTCCTTTATTAAATGTGAATAAAGAATCTAAAAATTTAAAAAATTTATATGGTCCATTAAAATATAATTCACCTACTTCTATAAATAATTCTTCAGTTCTAGATATAGAATTAATAATACTACCCTTTCCATTTTTTAATAAAAAGATCAACATTTTTTTAGATTTTATATTTAATTGATTAAAAATGTTTGATAATAAATCTACATCAAATTCAAATCCAAGTTTCATTAATTTTTTAACTAATGGAATTGAATCTTTTTTTAATAATTTTGTAATAAATTTTTCATTATTTAATTCAGCTCCCATTTTTATTAAATATTCTAAAATATCAAAATTTCTATTTAAACATTCAATTAAAACTTCTTTTTTTGGATCTGAATTATTTACATTTATATCATTATCATACAAATATTTTAGAGCTTCTTTATCATTATTATATACTGCTCCTAATAATAAATTAAATTGTATATTTTCTAATGCTCTATTAAGATTAACAGTTTCTTTAATATTTGCTCCATTATCAACTAATAATTTTATAATATTAAAATCTATATTACCTTGACGATATAAATTACTAGCATGACATATAGGTGTTATCATATATAATATCTCTTGATTTAAATTTATTCCTAAATCTATAGCTTTTTGTACTCCATATAATAGATTATATTGTATAGATTTTTGCAATCCCTTAGATATTCTATAATCTCCAGAATTAAATAATATATCTATTAATTCCTTATTATTTTTAGGTTTTAATATATTATCTAATGATTCATTTACAAACATTTTGTATTTTTTTTTATTATTATTTGTTGGTAATATAATTATATAAATTTAAAATTTTATTTTTATTTAAAAATA
>Ga0222628_1000951_pt1 | contig 10495 bp, 7 predicted proteins | sample AntAcemetageno95_FD_179860 | JGI IMG/M metagenome (GOLD analysis project Ga0222628, IMG submission 179860) | Saline water microbial communities from Ace Lake, Antarctica - #95 | ecosystem: Environmental > Aquatic > Non-marine Saline and Alkaline > Saline | place: Antarctica: Ace Lake | collected... | reverse complement strand
TGTACCCGCCAACATGGCCAGCCCGAATATTAAGAAACCAACTGAGGTTACTGTTGTCAACCAAGACTTCATTGGTTCCCGGACTTTCATTGCCAGCATCGTCAACGGAGGCTACCTGATAATAAAGCGGCATCATAAAACTTGTTGGAGTATCCACGTACTGTGAGGATGATAGTTCAGATATCACATCCCAATTCCTGAAGACCTTATAGTACATGAAATTGGCTTCATTACTTCCACCCCATTCCAGGGAGACATCACTCTCAGAAGCCGTCGCCAAGAGTTGTCCTGGGGCTTCAGGAGGGATATTATCTATTGAATAGCCACTATCAACAGGGCTTGTAAAAAATGTTGCAGGGTTACTCGTATGGGCAATAATTTTGAATCTCGACCAGGTTAATCCAGCGTTTGTTGAATCCCCGAAAGTTGAGGCTAGATACGTATAGCTTTGTGATTGGGTTGCAAGTGTGTTGTTAATGCTAATCCAATCCTCACCATAGGCCTGCCAAAGGGAATATTGACTGATTGAGTTTCCCACGACCCCATCAAATCCACTGGGATCCCATCTTAAGAAGACTTTTCCACCCTGATCATCTGGGACATCCGTCACTGATGTGATGATGGGTCGCGCATCATAAACCGTGACATAGTTTTCACTGGTCATGACATCATTATTGACTGGTCCAAAAACATTCAAGGAAACCGTGTAAACACCTTCAAATTGGTATTCATGAGCAGGATTCATATTTGTTGAAGTGACCCCGTCCCCAAAATGCCATCTTACTGAATCAATGGTGCCCACAGAGCTATTATTGAACTGAACGCCCATGGGAGCAATTCCCGTCAGAGGTAATGCAGAGAAGCCAGCCGAGACAGCATTCGGAGCTATCACATTGATGTAATTAGTCTTTGTTTCGGTATCTGTTCCGTAGGGTCCGTAAGCATGAAGAACTACTGAGTAAGTGCCCACATTTTGAAAGGTGTGTGTTGGATTTGCTGCTATTGATGTACCACCATCACCAAAATACCAGCGTAGTGAGTCTAGATCATTTATGACTGCTGAAGAAAAATTTACATCCAAGGGTGAAACACCTGAAACTGGAGAACCAGCGAAGGAAACCTCTGGTGGATAGTGGGGGTTTGTTACTGTGATGTAATCAGTTTTGACCTCAGTATCAACACCACCTGGTCCGGTTGCAGTAAGACTAACTGAGTAAACCCCAGCAATTGTGTAAGCATGAACCGGATTGGCTTGTGTTGACGTTGTATTGTCCCCAAAAACCCAATCATAGCTGATTACTGCTCCAATTGTTGTATTTGTAAATTGAATATAAAGGGGGATCGAACCTGATGTCGCATTAGATGTGAAATTGGATTCCGGGACAACCGGCATGCCCTGGTTAAAGAAGTAAGCCCCAATATCTCTGATGGTGCCATCAGCATCGAGTGAATCTGGGCTAGCTGCATCGATACAGGGAGAATTTTCTGTGAGGTAATAATTTGAGCTGTCTGGACTAACAAATAGGGGGTCTATGAATAGATTGAAATATGTATCCGTGGAATCACCATTCAAATTTTGGGTTATTATCTCTCCAAATCCAAGTGAGATGGAGTCACCCTCACTAAGGGCAATATTTTGCCAAAACAGGTTGTAGGTCAATGAGGTGGGAACCCGCGTGGCTCTGATACCCGTACCGTTGTGATCAAAAACATTATTACTTATCGCTGAGCCGCTGGAAACGTTATCAATTCCGTAAGTATTGTTACTTATTGTGTTGTTGGTGACTGTCGGGGAGCCAGCGGCTAAAATTCCGAAGCTATTATTACTTATTATATTGTAAGAAATCGTCGAGGAACCTCCATAGATAACAATTCCCCTATAATTATTACTTGTTGTGTTGCCTGTAATTGTCGAGGAGCCAGCGCCAGAGACAACAATTCCTATTGATTCATTATTACTTATTGTATTGCTAGAAATTGTCGGGGAGCCGCTGCTACGGATAACAATTCCGTTTACATTATTATTACTTATTGCATTGCCTGTAATTGTCGGGGAGCCGCTGGAATAATCACTCATATAAATTCCATAACTATTATTACTTATTGTGTTGCTAGAAATTGTCGGGGAGCCGCTGGTGTTATTTCCCATATAAATTCCATAACTATTATTACTTATTGTGTTGCTAGAAATTGTCGGGGAGCTATTGTAACATTCGACCCCGCAATCTGCATATTCAATTTCAGCAAATGAGATGACTGAATTGTCGTTAGCTGAATACCAGAATTTTATCCCATTCCAGTCTTCAATATTTTGAGGAACCATGTTTGATGAAAAAAGGATTGAATCAATTGTTGTACCCTGAGAAACTAATAATCCACGCACATCAAAAGTATAATTTCCATTAAACATTATTCTGGATCCGGGTTGGATTATCAATGTATCACCTGCAAGAATCGTTATAGTTCCGTCCACATAGTATGTTCTGTTCCCCTCCCAGATTCCTGAAACGTTACCACCAGGGATAATCTCTCCCGCCTGTAGGGTGATATCATTCAATACCTCATCACCCGAGAGAGTTGGTATTTCAGGATATGTGTTAGTAAGAAATCCATCTTTACTAAATTTTATATCATAGACTCCATCGCTTAATCCAATCGCATAACGACCATCAGATGTTGTGTAGGCTGTATCAGTAGTTGCACTGGCTGACTGTGAAGAAAAGACAACCATTACTCCACTGTGGTCTGTTTCGCCCTCTAGAAAAGCATTCCCACTAACGGTTGCCATCCTCAGGTCCGCATAAGAATTAAGCGGTATAAGAATCGTCAAGATTAGCAGACTAGCACATAGATTTAGTTTTCTCATTTTGCTCCATGGTTTAAACATTTCAATAGAATCTGGCGAGGGATCTAATTGTCATGCAAATGAGTTAGGTCGGGTTCAACTCCAACTCCATTTATCGCCAATTATTATCATACATCCATATCTTCAGGTTTCAGGAAGTTCATCGTGCTTTCCTGGTATGCGACATCTTGCCTTGCTAGCCATAGCAGAGTATCAACTTTTGCAGCTATGCCCTTGTAGGGGCTTCCCAGGGCTACAGATAGGCAAGCATATACTCTGTATCGATATCGACAATGAATAATTCCCCTCCAGTTCGCTCAAGTTTTGTTTATGGATCGGAATGTAGATCAGATTATCAACTATCCAAGTTATGAGACTCACCAGTTTTAGCTGAATAGCTTAGAAGGTGTAACATCTTGCCCCTCTTTTAATCGAATAGCTGAGAGGGATAAAATTCGGGTAGAATTCCTTTTGTCAGCTCACAGGGTGATTTAAGCCCGATGTTGTATGATGTGCTATTATTAATAATAACTTACGCTATCCACCATCACCAGGTTCCAGCTTCGATACCAAAGAGCGCTCTTCACTAATGTGAAATCGTGTCAAAATCGGGTGTTTTCAAACATTTTCTTGGTGCGACACTATTGTGTGTGGTTTTTGAATTGTAATACCAGCTGCACATGTTCTTTGTAGTGGTACTCGAAATAGCTGACGGATGGGGATTGCCGAGGGAATCAATGTCCTTTACAGATTTCGATATAAAAAAGAAAGCCCCGGGAATAGTCCAGGGCTTTCATCATGGTTTAAATGCTACTAGTTATTTGAGGTACACCATCTTAACTATAGTTCTATACATCAGATATCTTATGCAGTGTGCGTTGCACACTGATGCATGTTCTGAGCACACCTAATCCCTAACAAGGCGAACAGATAACCCTTCCTTCTTATTCGTGATGTGTCGGTAGACATCTGAATGGTTGTAAGTCAGTAGACGGTCCCACCCATCGGTACGAGTGTACTCAGGAGCGGACCAAAAGTAACCGCTGGAGCCCACATTGTAGTAATGCCCATTGGCAAGATTGCGGTAACCACCAGGCAGCGCAGAAAAGCCACTTTCGTTGGTTGCGCCGGTGTTGGGATAGTCCCAATGGGTTTTTCCAGTTTCTTTCATTTTACCACCTGCTACACCACTACCCCCAAGATAATCAACTAAAGTCTGCCACTCTTCATCGGTCGGTACATGCCAGCCCGCAGGAGCTATATTTCTGCTATCCGAGACTGCATACCAGTTATACAAGGCTCCATAGGTGTCTCCATTGCTACTATTATTGTCATAATAGCAATAGGCTTCTGTTGATAATTTTGTCCAGGCTGTAATATCGGTCACAGGAGTAATCTCCGTACCATCACGGTAATGGGTCACCTTTAAATTCTCTGCCATCCATACTTGGTTTCCAATGGCTGCCGTCTCGTAGACATTCCCATCAATGTCTGTTACTGAGTTTCTCAGGGTAGGGTTTATAGTAATTGGGAGTGAACTAAGAGCTTCTTTTTGTTTTAATACAGAAAGACTCTTCTCAGTAAGTTGACGTTTGAGGTTCTTTATTGTCTTATCAATGTTAACAGGTTTTTTATTTTGGCTCTGGTCGAGTAGTTGTTTGGCATCGGTGAGTTCTTTTTTTAAAGCAACTCGTAAAGCACCTTGACCTAGCATATAATCCGAATATCCTTCTTCACTCACCTCAGCCCATTTTGCCCAATTCTGCTTAAATCCATTTACAGTTGTAATTGCAACATCAGGCTGTTTCTTAGCATAAAGAGAGAACGAGCCCTGGGAGTTGAAACTTGTGTAGAAAGTTTCAAGCAAAAAATGATTTCCTTGATTGTCAGAGCACTCATAAATATGGCTATAACTTGACTGTGAAGATAGCCCAATAATACTACCACTTATCCAGCTCATCCCGTTTTCATATTTCGCTTGATCTACTTCATGTTTTAGTGATTGTACTTTCTTCTCAAGAGAGTTTATTTCTTCATCAAAGCTCTTTAGCCGTTCAAAATCTTCCTGTAAAGCTGCAAGTTCGTTTTCTGCTTTATGGAGCTGCTCATCAAGAACTTTAGCTCTTTGAATATTTTCCTCATCAATTTTCTTTGCTCTCGCGATCTCAATATTCAAAGACTCCATGACAGAATCGCACCAAGCACCTTCCATGGGTGAGACATAGGTAGATATCTTTGTTAGAATTGATTTAAGGGTGACGTATTGATTCTGAGTTGTCAATCTTTTGCTAACAAAATTCTCATACGCACTTCTATATTGATCAGGCTGATACTGTTGAAGCATACTGTCAATCATACTAGAAATGGTGATTGACTCATTTTCAAAATAGTATATGAATAACTTATCAAAGTCCTGGAATCGAAACTGACTTGATAAAAATATCCTAGGCAATAACCCAAGTTTACGAATATCAGGTCTTGAGAAATGAAAGGATTCGATATTTGATAACCACCACTGAATTGATCTTACGTCATCTTGAGTGGGATCAAGGGACCTGTAATGATTTATTAGACAAGCGATGGCATCTTCTAGCTGTGGTTCCTGGGTCTGGACCTCAATTACCGATGAAGAGGAGATCGTCTTGGTGATCCATTCATAGAGTTGCTCGTACTCACCAGCTTGACACAATTCTTCAACATCTGATTTTGATCGAATTGTTCCATCACAGCTAGCCAAAAGGATGATAATAATTAACAGAATTTGATTAAGTAAAACTGGTCTCTTCGACATCGCAACCCCCGGGTATAGAATTGTACTCGAGGTGGCAAACAAAAAGCCCTTGAGAGCCTCAAGCAGAGTTGCGAAAAACCACATGAATTTATCCCAGAAGGGAGCTCCCAAAGGCAAGCTTACCTACCTGAGGTTCTCCGTTCTGGGAGCAGACAATTATTGCCTGCGTTATGTGGTTTTTCGCACAGGGAAACTACTAACCTTAGATATCAAGGCAAGATTATTGTGATTAAATCCTCTTTAATATTACTGAACTGTAGGGGATTAAGATAAAATAGTAACCTGTAAACCGATGTTGACGCTACTGATGGTGTAAGGTCCCATAGATTTATCGCAGGCAAGCAGATGGTTATGGATTGTGCGTATCAACTTGCGATAGGCTGCCTCATAAGAAGCATTCCCCGTACTCATTCTTCAGTGCGGGGTCTTACCCTTTTTGAATTCAGGGATACTGACATCATAAAATAGTGAAATAATCGAGGTAACAGCACATGTTGATGTCAATTTAGGCTCTGTGGCGTAGCTGTTGGGCTATAGACGGATCTCTCCTTCCTCTACCCTCGTGCATGCTAAAGAAGAGGATTTAATCCCCTTCTCGTTTGTGGTCTTACTGTCGCAACTCTGAGTGTTACTAACCTTTATCCGGCTTGTTTATCTCCGGCATCATCAAAATCGCGTTCTGTGATGGCCTTTGTGTATGCTTCCAGCTCGGTTCTGGCCGTTCTGGCAGCAATGAGCATTTCCTTTGATGCAATGCCATCCATAGATACCATTGTCTCGGCCCATCGATATCCGTTGCGCTTTACATCCATCAGTTCAATTACTGTATTCACAGCCACAACAGGAAGGTTGGACCGTTGCAACTTCTTCTTATGTGCATTCCAGTGTTTGATGGATGTTGGAGAGAGGTTCATGATGAGTGGTTTAATCTCTCCATCAAGCTCAGTCAGCAGGAGTAGCCGGATCTTGGGTTTGCATTTTGATTGTCCGATTAATCCGTGTTCACAGTGACGACAGTTGTCTGCAAGCGGTTCGCTACCTCTCGGAGTATCATCTATTGCTGAGCAAGCGGGTACTTCCTCCCCTTCCTTCCAGAATGCCCGGATGGATTTATCTGAGAAGACAACGCCAGACAACTTATTACTCAGCTTGATCTCAGGAGTCTCAGATTCTAAGTAGCTCTCTAGATTGTCGATATACATCCGGTGACGACCATTGTCCTTGTGCTCAATACGAACCCTGGGAAGTTCCAGCTGATTGGTTTCAACAGCCATGTTGTTAAGCTCTTGGTCAAGGTCCCAGCCAGCTACACTGAGAGCTTGTTTAACACTATCAGTTTCGATTAATTGATGTTCCATTGTTTTCCTTTCAGGCTTTAGGCCATTTCTAATTCAGCCAACAACAATTGAGCTTCGTCAGCTTGTTTATCAGGTATCGTATCATTTCGGGCAATGCAGTGTTCTGAATAGCTGCAATATGAGCAAGCTCCTGATACCGTATTGGGAAAGTACCAATTTTTCAGCATCGCGGACAACTGCGACTGGAGCTCATGACGAAAAGCCCGAAGCTCCCGGATGGTCTTCTTGGTTCTGATGAAGGGTGAGCCTTTTTCGTCTCCGATTTCTTTGCCAACTACCTTCCGCTTGTAAACCTCGTGAGCCCGCAGGAAGTAAATTCCAACAAAATCCACAAGGATGTTAGGTTTTACCCAAATGCCACCCACCAAGAGTTCCCCTGTCTTGATAGCTTGTGCATAGAGGGAAAGTTGCAGATCATTAGGAATGGCATATTGATTTGGACGCTGCTTACTCGATTTGAAGTCCAAGAGCTCAATTGACCCATCGGGGTTTTTTCTTACCTGATCTATTGTACCAGTGAATAGATATCCCCTCGGTATCTTCACTCTAAACTGTACCTCAGAGAACAACACAAGTGCATCCTGGTTATAAGCTTTACTCCGATAGTTCTCCAGGATCTCCACCGCATTGGCCTTCAGAGCTTCGATCTCCTTCACCATATCTCGTTTCCAGCGAACAGGTATATGTTCTTCCTCAGAAGCGTATAGATAGTAGTTCAGGGCTTTGGTATACAATCCCCTCAAGTCACCGTTCCACTGGCCCTCATGGAGCCAGGAGAGCACCAGGTGCAAAGCACTCCCGTGGACCGTTCCAGGGTATCGAAATGCGGGTTCAAGTTTATCAATATGGCGGAACTTGTACATCATGGGACAGTTCAACCAAGTCTTCAATGTGGACTGTCTCAGCTCAATCGTCTCCAGAATCTCTTGTTTAGTCATCTTTTTCCTCCTTTTCTGCATCTACTTTTCCTTGATAGCCATCAACCACAGTTGAAAGCAGTTGAAGCGCCATAATGATCAGAGCCTTAATAAAATCTCTATTCATATCATATCTCTCCATCCCAGACGGACTATTTCTTCGAGGATATCAGGGTTAATCATAAGGCAAACACTTGTGAAGCAGCCAATTGATATCTGGCTCTTAGTCGTTGATCCATTAGATGTGAGATGATGAACGTGATCATATTCATGATATCATACTGAGATGGATTGGGAGTGGGATCTTCGTGTACCTGTTTCAATATCCGTTTGCCAAGCTGTTTCTCAATTGACTCATACAAAGCATCGTCTGGTTCCTTTTGGATCAGTTCATTGATGCGAGTCTGGATACCAGGCATGAGTTCAGTGATCTCTGAAAGAGACTCACTAATCTTGCCCAGCTCAAAGCCACTGGTGTGTCTATGGTATGCCTTTGCTATAGATTTACCGAAGACCATACCATTTGTACAAATGTCACGAATCGCTCCAAAGAATGCGCGGACCCCCTCACTCCCATCATAACTGTTATGCAAGTACAAGCTCAAAGCGATGTCGGAGTCATCATCTTGTACCATGAGGTCCGGAAACCTCACCTGCAGTCGCATTTTGCTATTCAACACAAAACTGTGACTTGGTTCGACAACGAATGGTGTCTCCATTCCCACCAGTTGTTCCATAAGCTCATTAATCAGAACTCTATTGGGGACGACTTGATAGGTGTTCCGAACGATTGAGATTGGCTCGTTAGTATCAGCTCTTACGAGAGCTTTGTAGTCTGCTGACAGAAATGTACTCCTGTTCTCAATATCCATGATGTCCTGTAAACCATCATGGATTGCGATAGGTCGTTCCTCGACTGGGAACATGAATTTATTCAGATCCATATTTTCCCCATTCTCTTTTGTCTGACAAAGCATCATCTTGATGAATCAGTATCTTCATCTTCTTCTCCTTTTTGTTTGATTAATGAAAAATTATGGTTCTATGCTACAGCGCTAATTACTCCACTCATTTCTTATAAAACAGATATTAGCAATTATATTACAGTGGTACGCGTACCACTTTGGAATGATTTCTGTGGGTATTAATCGCATTGGACGAGCGAATGAGCTGACAGTAGATATCAAATTGTGTTTATTGTACTTAGGCGCATAACTATAACTGTTCTACTGTTATATAATAGTGGGACGCGTCCCACTCGTTGCTGTTTGTTGTGGGTTTTGAATCGCTTTGGAAGAGCAAATGAGGTAGCTGGGGCGGCTCTATTACATGAGTCTCGAATCTGCGAAAGACAGATAATCTGCTCCACCTATAATTATGTGATCGAGCAACTCAACATCAATTGCTGCAAGCGCAGTCTGGAGCTTCTTTGTTACTGCCCTATCACTAGAGCTAGGGGTCGTTAAACCTGAAGGATGATTGTGGGCGACCACAATGGCCGCTGCAGCTGTTTCTATGACCCGTGTGATAACTTCCCTGGGGTAAACCGCAGACGAAGTCAGTGAGCCTTCGAAGAGCACCTCCGTAGATAGGACTTGGTGCTGCCCATTGAGGTAGCAGACAACAAAGCGTTCCTTCTTGCTGGCATCCGAAAAGAATGCCCTGAAGTGGTTAGCAGCTTCCTTTGCAGATCCAATTGATTCACCACTGGAAATTGTGAAGCGCTTCTTATACTCTTCCAAGAACTCTGTGTCACTAATTGACGATACAATAGCAGCAGCACGAGGCCGACAATGGTCTATAGATTGTTTCATGATGATTTCCTGTATGGTCAAGGGTGGTAAGCACCCAAGAGCGAGTGCCTACAGTAGAGCTATGACCATCCTCTACCATATTACATATCGGGAAATTTGAGTGCTTTTTGCCTTGGGTTTTTCACCCCACTCACAGAGTTTCAGAGCTCAAAGGGATGGAGAAAGGCTTACAGTGGTGTCGGCCTAACAAAAACAACCACTTACGAATCATCAATTATTTGCTTACCAAATTCCATGATTCTTTCCATTTTCCCTTAAAGCCAAATCTGGTCAAAACGGAGCTGCTCCAAGCACTTTTGATGGACAAATTAATCAACTGCTTTTTGCCCGGAGATAGAGACATGTAGCGAGTCACGAATTCGTTTGAGATCATTTACTCAGTATCGTTAATCCACCACATGGTATCTGCGAGAACCCAATAATAAAGAAGGGTGACGTGTACTTTTCAGTTTTGGGCAAGAGCCCTTCAAAGGGGAAGCTTTTCGGATGGATGTCGACCGCAGTATCGGTACGCGAACTAAGCGCATGGTCTCGATAATCTCAGCACATTTTGCAAATGGATCATTGCTGAAAGGTTATGTGAAAGGGCTTAACCTGCTTATGACGAGTGGTCCAAGTTCACGCTCAAGGATTTAAATCGAGTAGGAGGATAGGGATTAATTCCCTACCCGTCCTCTCACACCACCCTGCGTACGGTTCCGTACAGGGCGGTTCCTTAAATTACACCTTAACATTATGCTAATGTTAAAACTCGTGATGTTGTTTTCAGT
>Ga0222628_1000949_pt1 | contig 10499 bp, 23 predicted proteins | sample AntAcemetageno95_FD_179860 | JGI IMG/M metagenome (GOLD analysis project Ga0222628, IMG submission 179860) | Saline water microbial communities from Ace Lake, Antarctica - #95 | ecosystem: Environmental > Aquatic > Non-marine Saline and Alkaline > Saline | place: Antarctica: Ace Lake | collected... | reverse complement strand
CGAAACACCTCTGCCAAGAATCCCATCGACGGTTAAAATATAACAGACTGTAACAATCTTGTTGCCATCTTTGTCATAATAATAATCATATTTTAGTTTTTTTATTTCAAATTTAGTTTTCGCCATCTGTTTTCCTCCTTTTGTTTCCTATTTGGTTCCTAGCTTAATTTTGCATAAAGTTGTTTCAGCCTCTCCTACCCTTGACGTGTTTATATTTATAACGCAAGTATCAAAATTATCGGCATCTAATAAGAATCGTGATAATGCGAAAATAATATCTTTTTTATTGCTCAATTTCTTTTCTTTAATTTTGATTGTTGCCATCCCTCTCTCTCCTTTTATCTTAAATTTCTATTTCAACCATAGGCCACTTGCGGCAAGCCTCAAAATGTCTTATTATGTTCATTTTTGCTACATGTCTTGCGCCTTCATGGCTTTCTATGCCTAACATAAAAGTCCCACACGATTGAAAGCTCTCAGTACGCCCACAGTGTTTGCAAACGTATTTATCAAACGGGCTGTCTTCAGGGTCATTTGAAGGCCAGATTTTACTGCCAAGCTCGTAAATCATATCACTTGGCTCAATTTGTTTTCTTACTTTAATTATCATTTTGCTTTCTTCTTTTTAATAGGCGTTAATTTGAACGCTGCTTGTTCTTTCTGCGTAAGTTCGGCAATCTCAAGGCCAAGGTGCTTCAGCAAAGCAAAGAGTATATCTTTTATTGTAGCCTCTCCAAGACCTAAGCCATATTTACCTGTAATAAATTCTGTTTTTTGATTTCCTCTAAGATCGCTTACATCATTTCGTAGGTTGTTTACCTCAAGCCTAAGTTGTTTTATATCTTCCTTTAAATACTTTTTTCTTATCATTATAATGTCCTCCCTTTATCCCATGCTTTCAATTTTAATCCCGTATTTATTAACCTTGCCTTGCACCCTCGCAGGATTACCATATACCAAAGTATAACTTGCCACATCCTTAGTTACTACTGCTTTTGCCCCTACAAGAGCGTATTCTCCAACAGTAATTCCACAAATTATTACCGACCCTGCCCCAATCGAAGCACCCTTTTTAATTAAGGTAGGCTTAAATTCATTCTTACGGTTTATAAAAGCTCGTGGGGTTAATACGTTAGTCGTAGTGCAATTTGGCCCCATAAATACATCATCTTCAAGCGTAACCCCTTTAAAAATGTTTACGTTATTCTGGATTTTGCAACCGTTGCCGACAATGCCAGCTATATAACAATTCTGCCCGATTGTACAATTATCTCCTACCTTTGCTTCTGAGGTAATATGTGTGTTGTGCCAAACCTTTGTATTCTCACCAACAATAGCGTTTTTATCAATATTGTTAATAAAACTATCTACGTATGCCCATTTTTCGTGTATGTCTTGTTTTAAATAAAAGCCCATTTTGGACAACAACTCTTTAATTTCCTCGACACTTTTGCGGCCAAGCCCTTTATATTGTAACAACATAGAGGGAGAATGCGAAATAATATCTTTTACGCTCATTATGTTATTTCTTTGCATCCAATTAGCAACCCTCGCTGTAACCTCAAGAATATCAGTAGGCATATCTGTTTGAACACATGCTTTCCCTAAAAGAAGATTTATTTTTGCAGGATGTTTCATTTTTCTTATTGCTTTCATTACTATCTGGCGTATTCTTCCTTTGGTTAAATTGAAAGCATCCCCAATAGCGCTAAGGGTTTTCCCGCTAAATCGTTCCAACACTATGCTTCTTTCTCTGGGGCGTAACCAAGCCAAGACTATATCAATATTTTCCATACAAATATCAATCTCTTCTGCACTTATATTTTCGCCTAAAATTGTTTTTATTAGCTTGATTTTATCTGTTTTAAAATGTTCAACATAATTAGTATCTTTTACTGGCATCTATTCTTTCCTTTGTTTTCTTCCGAAATCTTTATTAAAGTTTTCTTTAAATTAGACCCAACCCAGCTTGCCTTTATACCAGTTTCTTTAAGTTCTTTTATAAAGGTTATTGTTTCTTCCTCTGAAAGCCCAACCTTAGTGGCAAGCCCATGTATTTCTTTAAAAGCATTCTTTTTGTTTATTTCTCTCCCCATCACATTAGCTCATTCTTAATAGTTATAGTTTTGCCTATTCCACCTTTGCCATATCCAAAAATTTCAGAATTACGGCTTAGCACCCAATTTAAGTAAAACAAATCTTTGGGTTTAATACCCTTGCCTTCTATAATATCTTCGTATAGGCGGTTGTAACAGCCTTGCATATCAATATTTAGAATGTCGAGCTTGTCTTCATCTTTAAAGTAGTTTCTTGGCTCAGTTGCTACTAATTCAGGAGAAATAGCCCACCCTTGGAATGACCATTTCGTACCTATAAATCTCTCTTGCTCACCCTTATTTGAAATAACGCCCTCAAAATCAGCCCCAAGCCTAATAGCTAAGTCCACGAAATGTATGAATAAATTATAAAAAAGACCTCCAGTATTCCTCGCATCCCCTTTCCAGCTTTTAAAATAGGCCTCGTCCCTTACAAATCTAACTGAAACAAGGTCTGCTTTCTTGGGCAAATTAGGCAGATACCGTAGTTGAAGCACAATATTTATTTTTTCACTCTCAATCATATTCTCCCAAGGCAAAAAGGCTGGTTTCTCGCAAATAATACCATTAAGAATACGGCCTTCATTTAAGATGCTTTTAATTTGTGGCCTGTGGAAATTAGAAGGTGAGCATATAACAGCGTAGTTAACATAATTTGGGAATGAAAGAGTAGGAATGGATGTTGGGTCTGTATTTTCTTTCGCAGGGTCAAAAACATATTTGATTTCGCCACCAACATGCTCAATGGCTTTTCTGTGGTATTTTGCGATTGCTCCGTCACCGATAAGTGCAAATTTTAACATATTTAGATTTGTCTCCTGTTTAGGATTAACAATGTTGAATTTGTATAAAGCACATACATATTAAAAAGTCAAATAGTTTCTTTATTTTTTTTATTCTTGACATTTGCAATATTTTAGTTTAAATAAACAATCAATTTGAAATATCATCAACTAAAAGGAGCTTTAAAATCTATGAAAGATTTCACTGTTAAAAAACCCGACCAGAAAATCACAATGTGTATTTATATTGACGCCGAGCTTAAAAAAGAGATAAATAGACTGGCCGAAGAAGAAAAAGTCTCAACATCCTCATTTGTAGAGCAAGTTATTCGGTTTGTTTTGTCAGAGAAGAAGAAAAAAGATACCAAATAAAAGAACTCCTAACCTCATATAAAATAGAAGGATTATTTTTCTCTGATGCAACAACAAAATAGCTTCCCATATAATATTATTGATGGTTTTGCTGGCGAGTTTACCGACACATATTGTAGCAGAATGGAAATACCGCAAGAGTTCATGTATATTTCCTTCTTAACGTGCCTTGGTTCTCTGCTGGCAAGGTCAATTACAATATCCACTCAAATAAGGCCACAGCCAAGACTCTTTGTCCTTTTACTTGGCGAATCGGCAGACGAAAGAAAATCGACTGCTATAGACCAGACTATTAAGTTCTTTGATTATGCCCTTGCCCCCGATGAAGGTGAAGCAAAAATACCTAAAAAAGAGAGAACGCCTGAAGAGGAAAAGTCGGCGTTATCATTACAACTTCAAACATGCCTTGGGGCCGGTTCCGCTGAGGGGCTTGCCAAAAGGCTCCAGAACAGCAACCTATTATTATGCTACGATGAGTTTAAGAGTTTCATTTCAAAGGCTAAGATCAGAAACAGCACCCTCCTGTCATGTGTTAACACCCTGTTTGAATCCAACAAGTACGAAAATCAAACTGGAAAAGCTAAAATCGTTATAAAAAATGGTAGGCTTTCTCTGCTTGCGGCATCTACAATCCAGACCTACGAAGCGGCATGGGATAAAAGCTTTACTGCTATCGGGTTTAATAACCGCCTATTTATTGTCCCTGGTGGAGCAGAAAGACAGCATTCTCTCCCTCCTAAAATTCCAGCAAGAACATTACAGAAAATGGCTGGAGGTTTATATAAAATCCTCGACTTTGTAGGTGTGTTTCGTGAACTTGAAATCACGCCAAACGCAAAGAGATTGTATCACGAATGGTACATGAATAGACCAGCTTCTACCCATTCAAAAAGATTAGATGGATATGCGTTAAGATTCATGGAGTTGTTTGCTGCAAACAGGATGGCAGATGTTATAGACGAAAGCATTGTTAACAACGCAATTGAGTTAATGGATTGGCAATTTGAAACCAGAAGGCTGTACGACCCGATAGATGCCGATAACGAAAAAGCAAAGATGGAAGAGAAGATCAGAAGGGCGTTGATAACTCAAGACAAGGAATTAACAGACAGAGGGTTAAAGCAAGCCACGAATGCGAATAGAGCTGGATTATGGATTTATAAAATGGGTATTAAAAATTTACGGGATTCTGGAGAAATATCTTATAACAAAAGAACAAGGCTGTGGAAAGCAGCTAAACAGACTGGAGCCTGATAATAATGGCATATCCAAAAAAGAAGAACAAACATACCAGAACAAACAGATTGATGCAATTAGACGCAATACGCTCCCCCTGTTTGAAATGTGAGCACCATCTAAAAGGATATTCAAAGCTTTGTAAAAAATGTGAGTCGTGTAAAAAAAGAATCGCATACGATAATTTTATTTACGAAGAAACAATGACAGACGTTATTGATACATACGATTACAGGAAAAACTTAGAGAAAGATGCAATCGAGCCAGATATAGATGATAAAGCTGGCAGACATGTAAGGATTGATTGGGAAGAAGTTAAGGCATCTTATATAGAAAGGGTTGTTACTAAAAAAATAAAGCTTGGTGATTTGGCTAAGGAGCTTGGCGTTTCTTTAAGCCATTTGTGTAGAAAGAAAACTGCTGGCGGCTGGCCTAAAATAAGAAAAGATATTGAGTGTAATAGTAAAAGCTGCCATAATATCGCAACAATTAATAAGAAATGCCGCAAATGTTATGACCGTGCTCGTTATCTTAAAAGGAATAGAAATAAGAAGGATAAAATATGACTTGCACTACAATACAAAACGGTGTCATGTGCGATTTCACAGAGTACAGGAACTATATTTGCTTTGAGCATACGACCTATCTGTTCGAGTTCTCAAGGCGGTTTGGGCCAGCTTGGTTTACGATGCCGGACGAGCAATATATTGACGTAGAACCAGACGGGCATTTGTCTGTGCTTTGGGATATTTTTGAAAAATGGAGGGAAAAATAAATGCTATACACATCCCACAAGGGAACACAATAGAGGATAGAGTAAGCCCTCTTAATAACCTATTAATAACGCCAAGCCCCTGTAAAGATTGTAAGCACGAGGAAGAAATAAAGGACATCTGTTCGCCCATTTGCGAAAGAATTAAAGCATACAGGGCTGGCAAAGATTGGATTAAATTCCCAATACCTGAGAAACTTCCGAGAATCACAAGGGAAGAAAGGAAACCGAAACCTGAGTGTATAATTAAGGGCTGCACCAGAGAATCAGATTCACGAGGACTATGCAACCCCATCTCCAAAATTGGTATAAGGGGAAAATCGAACATCCTGAACTTGGTAAATTCTTTAAAGCTAAGCGAGGCACACGAGGGTCTTATAGGAAAAGGATTAAGGAAATATAAAGGAGATATATAACATGGGATTACATAAAGTTTTGCCAGATTCAGAATTACCACCAGCATTAACGCAACCTCTTATCTTTGGGAACCCAAAACAAATATCAGCTTCGTACGATTTAGAAGTTAAGATTAAAAAACTGGAAACAGAGAAAGCCGCAGTAATGGCTGGAACCTTAAAATATTACGATGTTTGTATCGAGTATTCTGGCGAACAAAACATCAAAGTGCTTGCGGTTAGCAAGTTTGATGCGGAAGAAAAAGCCAAAGATGAGGCTTGTATAGATGAGGCTGATATTGAGGTAGATTGTGTTAATGCAAGAGAAATCAAACCTATTAAAATTGTTAAAAAATAAGGAGGGTTCTAAAATAGTGGAGAATCAATTAAAAAGTATCGTAATAGGGGCTGGGGAAGTAGGGCGTTCCCTTTATTCTGTGTTAAAAAAAACATACGGTGAGAATGTTTTGATAAGGGATAAGCAAGCTGACTATGGTATTATAGAAAGCACATCTATCCTGAATATTTGCTACCCTTATAGTGATTCATTCGTAGATATTACAAAGGGCTATATAGAGCAATATAACCCATCTGACGTAACCATTATCCATAGCACCGTTCCTGTTGGCACTACCAGAAAATGCGGTGAAAACTGCGTTCATTCCCCGATACACGGTAAACACCCGAACTTGGACAAAGGGATAAAAACATTCACAAAGTTTATCGGCGGAGAAATCCCTTTAGCTGTTCTGTTGGCTTATAGCTACCTTGATAATGCTGGCATAAAAACAAAACGAGTCTCAAGCCCTGAAGCATCCGAACTGTCCAAAATCCTTTGCACTACTTATTACGGTTGGAATATAATATTTTGCAAAGAAGCTGCAAGGGTATGCGAAGAATTTAATGTGCCGTTTGAAGAAGTTTATACGAACTGGAACAAGGAATACAATAAGGGGTATGCAGAGCTTGGCATGGGGCAGTTTGTTAGGCCAGTTCTTGAGCCTATAAAGGGGCGCACAGGCGGACATTGCATTTGCAACAATGCGAAATTATTGAGTTTTTTGCCTACAGATTTAATCTTGGAACGTGACGAAGAGTACGCTAAAGAAACGATTGATAAGAAAATCGTAGAAATCCCATTGGTATAGGGTTAAGGAAAGGAGCAAAATGAAAACAATATTCACAGTAACAATGGTAGGTAGCAATAGCAACAGAGTAGTAGGCTGGTTTGATACATACGAGAATGCTGAGGAAGTTGTCTTAAAAAATGTTAACGACATCCAAGAACATAATTATTTCTTTTGCGTTATCGAAGAAATAAACGGCAATTACCCTTATCCCTGTCCTCCTAAAACTGAGCAATGGTTTCGGTGGTATAAAAAAGAAAGTAAATTCAGACGTGTGGGTAAACCCGAGATGCATAAACACGTTGTTAATTTTGGGATAGGATAGAAATGAAAATATACTGTGCAGTCTGCCTTAAATATTTAGGCTTTATCAGAGAGGCTACTCTGTTTAAAGGGATAAAATATCTTTGCCCTGATTGCGGTACCAAAAGAGTTGCCTCGGATATGTATCACAAGACTAAAGCAGATAGCGAAGATGATTTCATAAGCTCGTTTTTGAAAGGTAATTTTTAACATGAGAATAATAACAACAATTAAAAACAAAAATATTCTCAAGCAGTACAAGGGCGTTTCTGATAAGCAGATTATCCGAGATTTTCTTTACGACCCCGACAGCATCCTTTTAGATTGGGACGATTTTGAGATAGAAGTCCAGAGAATAGATAACAAGGAGTAATCGCATATAAAATGAAAAGACAAAACATAAATAGCATCGACTGGGATGATTTACGCCAAGGGTATAACCGGATATACAAAACAAACCACAGCACGGTTAGAATCTTTCTATCTCAGCTTTACAAGGATAAGAAATCAGCAAAAGCGATAGGCAGGATATTAGGCGTATCTTACTCGGTTGTTTTAAATAAGATGCGAGAGCTTGATATAGCAAGGAACAAAAAGGGGCATCGTGGCAAATCTGTTTATCAGGAAAGATACCGTGCCATTAAAAATAAGGAAGACCTATCGCTGCCTGAAATAGCAAGGATAGTCAAGTGTACCGTTTCTTACGCACACGCATTGCCAAGAATAATCGAGAAATGGGACAGAGAGGAGAAACAGTAAAATGAAATCAAAAGTTATCGTAATATGTGGGTCAAGTAAATTTGTTGAAATTATGGCTGTTGTAGAATGGTTGCTTGAACGTGATGAACTTGCTATAACAATGGGATTAAATTTATTGCCGAGTTGGTATCCTGATTGTCCGCCAGATCATTTAGCGGAGCATGAAAAATGTGCTAAAGAAATGGATGAGCTTCATCTTCGTAAAATTGATTTAGCAGATGAAATTTTTGTTGTTGATTGGAATAGCTATATCGGCGAAAGCACAACCAACGAAATAAAATATGCCAAGGAAGGAGGAAAAGGCGTTCGGTATTTCAGCGAAGACATTATAGGGCAACAAGTTTTAAAACTTTTAGCAAAGCGTTCAGAGGATAAGCCATGAAGAAGACTAAGTATTGCATACACCATTCGTATTGTGACCGTGGAGAAGATTGTCTAAACGGTCATTTTTGTTCTTTTTTTCAATCAAACCCAGATATTTCTTCTGAAAAGCCCGAAGAAGACCCAGAAAAAGGGCTTAGAAATTTCATGGATGATCTTTGGGACGGCGAAAAAGAAACGAGGAGGTAAAAATGTTAAAATTATTTAAATGTTCAGTGTGTGGAGAAAAACGGAGCATAAGGTTGGTTGAAAACGAACCAACCACTTATATTTGCGATAAATGCGGAACAAAGTTTTGTTTAAAGATAGAGACAGATGGAACTGTGGATATTATTCTTACACAAAAAGGAACAAAGTGATAGATTGGAACGGGTGTAGAGAAAATTACAACAGGCGGAACAAAACCAATTACGCAGATAGAAAAGCGTTCCTTGGTGATCTTTATAGCATCCACAAGTCTTGCAAGAGGGTAGCTCGTATAATATATGTGAATGAAATGTCAGTCTATACGGCCATGCGCCAAGACGATATAGAATTACTACCTAAAGGGCATAGATTACCAACGCCAAATCAAAAGAAACTTCTTGCTCAGCCTACAGAAGCTATGATTATAAATGAAATAGAAAAAAAGACTGAGCTTTGCCGCAATTATATTAGAGTTGTTCTTAGACAAAATAATAGAAGTTGGCTAAAAGGTGGGAACCGCACAAGGAGATTAATAAATAGAAAGAAAGGAATTATTAATGATTGACTGGGATTTAATTAGAACTAACTATAATAAAAGGCACAAAACGAGTTACAAAACTACAAGGAAATTTTTGCAAGGTCTTTATAATATTCACAAATCTTGTTACAAAATTGCTGACAAAGTTTTCGTAAGTGCTAACGCTGTTAATGTTACGATGCACAAGCTAAAAATAAAGTTACTTCCAAAGGGACATCGCCATCCGTCTAAAAAACTCTTGGCGATTCTTGCTCAGCCTACAGAAGCTATGTATATTGGCGAAATAGTTAAAAAAATAGGCGTTGAGAGAAGCTACGCTCAATCTTTGCTTAGAAATAATGGGCGTAGCTGTTTAAAAGGTCACAGGCCGGAGAGGGCATAACATGAAAAATCTAAAAAGCATATTAAAGCATTTGACAGCCTCAGAAAAAGAAGAGTTTTTTAAAGAGCTGCTGGCTCTGATATCATTTCATAAAACTGGAGATTCATCATCCAAAATCAAAGGCTGTTTGGATCGCTGGAAAGACGTTGCAGAACTCAATAGTATTCCTAATTTCAAGAAAACTGTTTGGGAGAGGTTTAAGGCTTTGAAAGATATAGGAAAAATTGTTGATTTACACAATAAAAAGGCGAAAAAATAATGAACCCCTATTATTCTACACCGAATGGGAAACTGTATTGCGGAGATTGTCTTGAGATTATGCCTGAGCTTGAGCCTAAAATAGACATGTGTTTAACAGACCCACCATATCAAATTACGCAGTGCAAATGGGATTCGATTATTCCTCTTGAGCCGATGTGGGAACAGTTGAAGCGGGTCATTAAACCGAACGGGGCGATTGTGATGACTGCAGCTCAACCCTTTACTAGCCGCCTAGTATCATCAAACTATGAAATGTTTAAATATTCAATGTACTGGAAAAAATCACCTATTGGATTTCTTAACTCAAAAAAGAGGCCGATGGTTAATGTGGAGGAAATAATTGTATTTTCTGGAAAGACCTATAACCCTCAAGGCATTATTGAATGCAATAAAAAGGTTAAGCGAGGCAATCAATCGGTTAGCGTTGGGCATGATGGAGGTAGGCTGAAAGCTGCAGCGTATAGTCAGAAATTTACAAACTACCCAACTCAGATAATAGAGTTCAAAGGTGAGAGAGGGCTTCACCCCACACAAAAGCCAGTAGCTCTCATGGAATACCTAATCAAGACCTACACGAACGAAGGCGAAACGGTTCTGGATTTTACTATTGGTTCAGGCACAACAGCAATAGCCTGTGAACGACTTAACCGGAAATGGATAGGCATAGAACAAGAAGAAAAGTATTGTGAAATTTCAGCCAAAAGAATAGAACAAGAACGTAAACAAAGAAAGATGTTTTAAGGATAATTAAGTTGATTGTTTTTGCCACTCTCTATACTTTTCAATTTGCTGCTGCATTGTGACTCCTAAACAATATATGTCGTCAAAAAGTTACCCGCCCTCTCTTCCGTCTGAGTGTATGAAATATGTAATATGCTGCCTGCCTTTTGTCCCTGCAGTCAATTGGGT
>Ga0222628_1000945_pt1 | contig 10540 bp, 5 predicted proteins | sample AntAcemetageno95_FD_179860 | JGI IMG/M metagenome (GOLD analysis project Ga0222628, IMG submission 179860) | Saline water microbial communities from Ace Lake, Antarctica - #95 | ecosystem: Environmental > Aquatic > Non-marine Saline and Alkaline > Saline | place: Antarctica: Ace Lake | collected... | reverse complement strand
AGTCAAGGATGAAGTTAGAAAAAGTTATCCCGACAGGTGGAAGTGGTTTGAGTCATTACAGCCTATTGGTGGCGAGCCATTCGGCAACTACAAGATTCAGCTGCAATACGAGTTCCTCAAGAGCGTGGCGAGGAGGACGATATTAAAGGAGGGAGATAAAGATGTATGAGTATCACGACGTGAAGAAAGAAGCAGAAGAAAAGCAAAACAAAGTTTGGAAATTCTGCAATGGGGTTGGTTCAGCCAATATCGGCTTCATCGCAATAATAATTATGTCTGCCGTAATAATGGCTGTTATGCATTACTTCTAAGGATTAGTCCAGCCACCTCTCTTTAGAGTTGTTTGGCTTAGTGCCTAATGAATCCTTTATAAAATCATAAGATTTTTTAAGAGTATCGAAATAAGGGTCTTTCCTATTCATTGGCTCTGTATTAAAAATAAAGTGCATAAGAGCACGGTAAGTAGTCCTTCTTCGTGGTCTCCCACCAGTAGTCTTCCATTTTACAGCCGACATAATAACGTCCATGTTTTTTATGCCCTGTCTGTCGCCCGTCGCTTCAAGCAATGGAGCGAAAAATGGGATGACACCGACATAAAACGCAACCCCTTCTCCTAATTTGTTCCACTCTTTCAAAGCGGTTTTAGTATCTAACGCTCCAAGCGCAGAAGCTACCTTGAAAGATTGGTCTACAAGATTCTTGGCTCCAAGCGGCCCCGGCCCCAATGTCCCATACGAGAAAATAGACTCCCTTAGACCATACGCACTCTTAGTTGGTTTACGCCTTCCTCTTGGAACATCTGCCAAGTATTCCTCTTTCTCCCCTATCAGCTTCCCAAGTATCATTGACGAAAGCGCCCTACCAAGCAATTGAGAGAACAAGTTGTCGATTGCTGTGGCTGCCGTTTTGTAATCAAAATGCTTGTAATCAAACCCGCTCTTCTGGTATTGCTGCCAAGTCCTTGCCAGCGGAATTGATACCGTTTCGTTTACCACTTGGAAGGTTCCTCTCCCATACACTAAAATACCAAGCGCCGGACGAGTGTTTGCGTTTTGCTCCAAAGCGCTACGCTCGGTAATGCCATACGGGAAGTTAGCGACAAGATTCTTTACTTCTGAAAGCTCCCACGCAAATTTCTCAAAATTCTTCTTGTTTAGAACTGGTTTGCCAGCTTTATCTACATTGTACCACTCTCCGTCTACATTTTGCCACAAACCCTTGTTAAACAAATCCACAAGATAGCGACGATGGCCTTTATCTATTGAGTCCATTTTCAATCCGTGCATAAGTTGCGCCTTGTTGATATCTCCGGCGATAAACTTATTCAGGTACATCTCAGTAATTATGTCGCCCATGAAGATGTTCTCTCTACGATTGAAGTTGTCACTAAACTTCATATTCAAAGACCCTACGTTCTGGGCATACCACATTACCGTATTAGGAACTTCCGGTGTTTCTCCGGGAGCTTGGTTTATATGACCTTCAGAAAACACAGCATTCCCAAGAGAAATAGTTTCGTTGAAATTTGCTTTGAGATGCCTCATAGCGCTGGAAGATTTGTCATTGAACGTAGGTACTGCCAAATAAAGCGCCTTGGTTATATCAACCACTCTGTATTGCCCGGCCAGCGCACCATAAGGAACGCCTTGATAGCCCATATTGCGCGTGGTAAACCACATAATCGTCTGCGGTATAATCGAGTACGCAGTCCAGAACGCTCGTCCGAACTTATAAACCCACTTAGCTATTGGGTGAGTTGCTTGTGTTATTTGCCCCAAATCCATCTTGACAGCATTGTTCATTTCAGTACCGATTGCTTTTGTGATATCGCCCCTTGTGGCGGTATCATCGGTGAACTTGGCAACATACAACGAATCGAGGTAGGTGCGTCTCTGGATTTCCAGCACCGACATATGCCTCTCAATAGAAGCGTAAGGACAGCCTTCTTCTGAAAACTCAGGAATGCCAGTACGTCTTGCTATTCTTTTAGTAGCCCCAACTTTAGTCTTAAGCTCGGCCTTGCTTTCGGAAGGTCTTTCCGAAACCTTGCCGAGCGACAACAAACTATCAGCATCAAGAGTGTGCGTAGACTCAGAATAGTAGTCTCTTGTCCCAAAATCCTGCTTCCCAGCCCATTCATCCATTGAAGTCTCGTTGCGCTCTTTGAACACTTCCCACCCAGCAGCCATCTCTTCAACAGAAACAGGCTCTCCTATCTGTGCGTCCTTGTTGAAACGCCACGGCATCCTTTCGTTGAGGCGAGTCATTATCTTGGAGAACTCTGTCTTTTGTTTCGGCGTCCTGCTCTTCTCTGGTATTGCATTAAGAGCATTGTAAGCTTGCTGGTACTTATCCCATACTTGCCCAAACTCCATAATTTTCAAAACTCTGACATTTATAGCAGACGGCCCGTTAAGCAAGCCTCTCAGCCTCTCGTTTATCTTCAGTATTTCTTCACCTCGCGGGTCTTTCTCTATAACAGCTATCGCTGCTTTACGAGCCGCCAATAATTTTGAGCTGTGAGTATTAGGGTCTACACCCATTTGATACTTAACAGCTTTTCTAAGTTTGGGTTTGTCGGCTATATGAAGAGCAAGTGTTCGAGGAACTTTGGCATCCTTCCATTCTTTCCTAAACCGATTCTCGCTAATCACCCTGCCTCTTTTGGTATTGTTGCGGCGTCTTGTATCAATTCCAAGAACGTGCGGGTTGCCCATATCAACTGCTAGCTTGCTAATCATTAGCGGTCTATCGGCAGCATTTCTTATTGCGTGAGTAGTTTTTTGCCACTTACTCCTTCCGCGAGGATTGCTCATCCATTTGTTCGCAGCAACCCTTTGAGAAAACTGTTGCTCGTAGTCTATCAATTCCTCTCTTAAATCTGTGCTATCAGTAGATAGAGGATATTCAATATTGCTTATGAATTCACGCCTAAGCGAACCATCAGGGTCAACAGCGTTTATGTCTTTGCGTTCCGACAAGAAGCTGAACAACACACCACCGCCCTCTTCAGTCATTCCCGGCCCGTGCTCAATAATGTCGGCCCCGTTAATGCTTGCAACAGCGTCACGAATTGATTGCACTATCCCAGTCAAAGACTCAGTTTCTTTTGCTGTATCAACTATTGGAGCGCGCTCAACGAAGTGTTCTGTAGCATATTCGGCAAGCACAATCTTTTCTTCTTGAGACAAGCTCCGCAGTCCTATGCCTTTCATGGGTTGCTTGCGTATCTTGCCAAGACGCATTAGCTCTTTGATGTCGGCTGCGTATAGTTTCTTTTTCTCAACTCTGTCTCTTCCACCATACAGGTTGCCAGCTATGTAGCTATTAAGTTTCTTGTCCGTAAGCGTAGCCAAGCTCGCCACATCCCTAAGAGGCTTTTCAAGTTTAATAGTCCTTATGATATTGCCGAGTTCTTCTGGCTCTAATGATTCAATTGGGCCGTCAAACTTATCAATTGCCGTAGACAGCAACTTACGTTGGCCGCGAGGCAACGCTGCTACTGCTGGCAAGAACTCTAACCTGTCCTTGAGAAACATCTTGTTGTTACGTTCGCTGGATAGGTTGCGGAGAGGAGGCGGAGCGGGGAGCTTAGCGGCGGTTGTTCTCGCCTGAGCTTTTATGGATTTCTGACGAATGACTTTAGCTCTTTCAGCACCACCCGCCCCAACCCATGTTGCATTCTCTATTTCAAAATCAACCAGAGCCTTCGCACTCGATTGGGCTTGCTCTGAATCTTCGCCAAAAGCTTCTATGTCCGCCGTTTCTTCTTTAACCAATTTGCTATGACGTTCATCAATAGTTTTTTTATAACTTATTGCCTGTTCGTCTGTCATTAAATCAGGACGGGCGGGGTCTATCCTTCCTTCAACTATCCTCTTGCCCTCGGCGGCGGCGGCAGGGAGCGCGCCCCCTACTGGTTCCAAGAACCCCGGAATAGCTTCGGCTTCAGTCTGGTCGTAGAACTTGCCATCGCTCCCCATATATCCTGGCTCCATCGTGTCTGTGAGTTCTGACGATGGGATTCGAGCAGCTATTGCACCGTGGAAGCTTTCTTCTTTTCCCTTGTTCCTGCCCTTCTTGATAACCTTAGCCTCAAAAACTTTGCCTGTAGAAGTACGCACAGCCTTGCGAGCCAGAGCAACAGGAGCAACTAGAGCTTCTTGTTTAACTGTTGCCGTCTTTTCTGGAATGGCGGTTTCAGCAGGAAGCACTACTGGCTGTTGCTGCTTTCCGGCAGTGTCAATTTCGAATGCAGTAGCAGGAGCAGTAGGCCCTGCCGGAGTAGTCATAGACGGAAGTTCTGTTACTGGATAAGCAGGTAGCCCCGGTCTCCCGCCTGTGTGGAAATACCTAATCACTTCAGCATACGGAGGAGCTTGAGCTTCTCCAACAAACCATTTGAAAACCTTGTTCAGCTCGACATCGGACATATCGCGAGGATGCTTTTTGGAGAATTCTTTCTTTAATATGTCCACCCTCTGAGGATTATAGACCATTATGTTTGCCGCAGTCTTGGCTTGAGAACTAGTAAGTCCGAACTTAAGCAACTTAGTTTCAATCGCTCCAGCAAAGCCAGCATCAGCAAGAGGCATTAAATGTAGAATGGCAAAAACCGCAGTAAGGTCTACCAGCTCGTTAGGATATTCTCTCCACGCGTTTTTGAATCCTTCCATGTCTCCTTGAGAAATAGCTATGGCAGAATCTATAACTGGCTTCACGCTCGCCATTTCTGCCGCCATCGCTACAGATGGAATTAAGGCTTTCCCAACCCTCTTAACTACCCCGCCTCCGCTATCAAGCAACTGCTTCCTGACTGAAGCAGGAAGGAATCCTTTAGCCTTAATCAAACTAGCCATAAGACCAGACATAAATATGTCGCCGAGAGAGAAAGCATCCTTTACTCCTGCCGCAGCATCAGTAGCCTGTCCGATTCCTTCTAATACAGGCAGCATATACGGGCCTATCTTGGTTGCAAACAAAGCTGGAGGCCCAAGAGCGGTTATGTCTGCTACTGCCGAAAAAACTGGAATGTTCTTCTCTTCGAACAAACCAGCCCTTTGAGCGTTTTGCGTTGACTGAGACTTTCTCGCAAAGTCCGTATCAGGAGCAATTATCTGCGTGATTAAATTCAGCACCTTGCCCCACGGAGAAGTCACCATAGCTCTAACGCCCTCAGTCACATACTTCTGCTGGGTGTCGAGCATATCGCGAGAGACTCGTGCGGCTACTGTATCTGGATGTGTTTCCTCTAATTGCTTGGTGGCTATTGCGAGAGGAGCGTTGACCAACCAAGGAGAAATCCTAGTATCAGCCGCTTGTTTCCGATCTAGCAAATCAGGAGATACTGGTCTTGAGTCCATTTCCTCGCGAGTTGTGAAAGCAGTTTCGCCTCTCCTATAACCAGCCTGCTGTATATCGCCGCCGATGTCTAAGTCGTCTGGGAGACGCTCGTTAAACATTGTCGGCGGCGGCATCGAAAGCAATTCGTCGGTAGCTTGTTTGTCTATGTCTGAAAGCTCGGCGTCAACAACACCGGCAGAATCCATGCTCTCAACGGCTTTAGGCTCTACAGCGGCAACATCTTTTTGAGAAGGGACTCCACCAACAGGGGCCGTGTCTTCCCAAGCAGGAGGAGAATCGGCGGCAACAATATTTTTCTGACCAGAAGCATCGCCAACAGGAGTTGTGTCTTCCCATTTCGGAATCTGTTCATTAACCATAATTATTTCCACCTGATGAATTGTTTAGTATCTGAGTTATAAACAGCCACTCTTCCGCCAGCAGTATCTCGTTCAACCTCTTTGGTTTTCTGCGTTTCAGAGAATTCCTTCTTTTGCGACCCTCTCTCTGAACCTTCGTCAACAACGTCGTCTTCCTCCTCGTTAAGTATTACGTTCAGCAACTCCACGTTTGGTTCGCTACGCAAGGCCGCAGTAGCCTTCACGTCCCTGCCGAGAGCTTTCTTTTTGTTGTTATCCAAAGAATCGTAGAACTCTTTCCACAACTTGTCCTGTCTCCCGCTTGTAGAAAACCAAAATGTTTTTTTCGCCCTACTTAAGTCTGCTCCCTCTCTGTCATTCTCGCGCCTTATCCCAGAAATCATCTCTTGTTGTTTAGGAGATAGTTTTTCAAACTTGAACCCATTGTTTTCTGCAACTTCGTTATCAGCCCAAGTGTTTCTGGCAATCTTTACTTCCTCAACCACTCGGCTTTGTAGTTCCTTGTAAGGCGAAAACTTGCGAAACAAATCATCCTGCGCAGTAGACCATTCCGCATCATTCTTTGGCGGGTTATACTCATACACCGTCTTCATCATAAACGCTTCGTCTAAACCCATTTCTTCGGAACCTTCGGCTCTGCCGAGTTTTACGTTCCAAGTAGGAACAAGACCAGACTTCAGGGAAGCGATTACGTCCTCGGCCTCGCTTTGGAACTGACCAAGATTGGCGAGTCGTTTGTTTGCATTTCTTCGAAGCTGCGGTCTGTCAGTAGGAGACGCTGCCAAATACTCTTGTTCTTCTTGCCTTCCTCTAATATCGTTAATAGCAGTAAAAGCTATTTCTGTTGATAATGGGTCTTCGACAAAGACAGTCAATAAATTGCGTTTATCAAGATTGTAGTCGGATGCAGTCTTGCGCTTTTTCGCCCATGCTTCCGGGGACTCTTCCATCTTTTTGGCAGTATCGGAAAGCAACTGTGTGTTGAACTTGGTAAGGTTAGCCGCCAACAGGCCTGACACTTGAGACGCCCCCACCACATTCACGTTGCCATTGAGATAAGCATTCGCCACGTCCTTCAACTCAGGCCAGTTCAGGCTGATGTCAGCCATTAAATAGTCTTCTGCTGTATCAAGCGCTCCGCTCTTCTGGCCAATCTCATTCTCTGTAACAAACTTGAGGTCTCCAGCCTTGGCTTGCACGGCCTTGTATCGCAGTTCCTCGTCTCCAGTAGTAGTCATGGGGCCAGTCTTCTCAAATTCGTCAATCACTGTCTGCATCCTCTCGACTTTTCTGGCATCCATTCTTGCGTATGCTTCTTGAGCCTGTTTGTCGTATTCTCCCTGAGACGCAGTTACCAGTTCCTTTATATAGTCTTGCGTCACTTCTTTACCAAACAATACTGCGGCGTTTTTGCCGTAACGAGATAACACCGCCTTGACAGAATCGTGCATGGCAGTAGCAGAATATCCTTTAGCCAGTCTATCGGTCAAATCCTTGGCAACCTGCTTGGACAGTACAGCCTTGCTAGCGACTACGCGAGAGATTCCTTCCGCACCGGCCCCTACCATTTCCTCGGAAAGAACATCAGACCATGACTCGTCGGATATTTGCGCCTTTACTTTGTCGGCATGAAGATAGGGCAAGTCTTCTTTGGTAGCAACTCCTTCGTAAACTTTAGCCGCCAAATCCGCTGCTTCAGGGTCTTCTCCAGCGACCTGCTTTGCGAGACTCGCTGCATCACTCAGTTCTACAGCGGATTGAGCCGCACTACGTTCCGCAATGACGCGCTTGTGTAAATCATTCAGCTTCACCTGAGCTTCGCCAAGCTTGGCTGCTTGCGCTGGAGTGGTTGCATTACGGTATGCGTTTATTTCGGCTCTCAGGCTAGCCTCCTCAGACCCAAATGTTTGTCCTGTTTTCTCGTCAAACACTCTGTCTTTGTCCGATTGAGTCAGCGGACTCTCTGCAAACTGACTAAGCCCAAACTTGTCGTACCGTTCAGGATTAGCTCTTGCCAACCCGCGCTCAAACATCACCTTTATTTGACTGGCAAGCTTGGGGTTGTAGGTTTCCATTCCCTTAGCCAGCTTATCAATATCTTCAACTGACCTCACGCCAGCCAGCTTAGGGCGAACCTTGTAGTCAAATTCGTATTCGGCACGAATAAGAGCGTTTGTCATAGTTTTAGCATACGGGCCTGACAATAACGAAGAAGTCATTGGAGACGATTCTCCGGCAAGAATATTAAGTTTGGGTTGAGCTTCCCCCTCTTGAGGGTCATAAGTGGTTATAAGCCGAGCCTTATCAGCTTCTTGCTGTTTTGGTGTAAGCCCAATTCTCTGACCTTTAGCGCCGATACGCACAGTAGATAAATCAATGTTCCTGCTCCTAGTCTCGTGTTCGTATATCTCCCAGTCTTCTTTAGTTTGCGGAGTGGTAACTGGAGGCTGGACTGCCCCCTGCCTGAGATTAGAAACCAAATCGGCAGATGTAGGTTGTGCCACCTTAACGGCGAACCGCTCTACATCCCTGCTGGTTGGGAAGTTGGTCATTGTGCCATCAGCATCAATAAATAGTTTTCGGTCTCTACCTTCAATAGAACCACCCGGAAGATAGGCAGTGTTCGGGCCAGTACGAATAGGAACCTGCGGGTCTTCCCCTTTTAGAAATGGCTGATTGGGCTGTCTAACAATATCGGCACTCGGCTGTACGCTAAAGCCAGTCTGCGCCTGTTGAAGACGAGTTTGGGGCTGGACTTGCGGCTGGTACCTAAACGGCTCTGCTGATTCTGGGGTTATCTCGCCAAACGGAGCAGGATTCTCTGGAGAAATACCAGCTTCTAATTCTGCTCTGCCGGAAGTGGTTGATAAGCGATCTTTAACAACGGGAGCCGCTATTGCGCCGATTCTTGAGCGCAACGCCTCAATCCGCAGTTCTTCCATTTCTATTGGATTTAGATAAGCCATATTATTCCTTCGTTATTTATTTCCTCGGTCACTAGGAAGTCCGTGTATCTGTTCCCCGTATTTAGTTAAGTCGGCGTGTCTTACTTTAAGCCCAGTATCGCACTTCACCTTGAACCCCATCTCTTTCGCTTTCTTACATAACCCGTAATGCTGCGTAAACCCTTGAACATACTCAAGCCTCGCCCCGCCCTTAAGTATGTCGGCAGGAACCATATAGCAGCAGCCAACAGAATCGAGTTCTATGATTCGCTCCTTCTGGTCAAAGTACGGAGGCCACATTCTCGCCCACTTGCCGTTCTCAACAAACCCGGCTACGTCATAGTATCTTGGATATCCCCACGCCGATAGCACCATCGGAGCCACTATTGCTTTGCCCTTGGCAGTATCCATCAGCTGGAAAGGAAGGTCTTCTGGAAACTCATCCAAGTCAGAGTCCATCATCAACACATGGCTGTGATAAGGCTTCAGGTAATCGTCAATAAGGGAGTTCATCACATCCCCAACATGACGAGACCGCTCTTCTAAAGACCTGATGCCGTTATCCCCGTCCCCCCTGCTATCCACCACAATCTCCACTCCGGGGCGTTGCATCTTCTGCAACGTAATCAGGAAGTGTCCTTTAAGGAACACGTTCTGATTCTTCTTCATTGGAACCAAGACTAAAATCATTTTAGCTCCATTATTTGTTTGTAGCAATCATGCCATATAGCCACGTTGTTCCTGATATCGTGCTTGTCCAAAACCTCTCGTCTTGCCTTAAACCCCATCTTTATCCGCAGGTCTCGGTCAACAATTAACTTCTTCAGGCAGTCGTGCCATCCTTTAGGAGTGTTCATCTTGGCGAACATGCCCGTCTCGTTGTCGGTCATCACGTCCTCATAAGGAGGGAACGGACTTGCTATTGTCGGAATCCCCAAGGCGGAATACTGCATCCATTTGATTCCAGACCTCGACATATTGTATTTGCAGTCATTCAGCGGAGCAATGCCTATGTCCATATCTACCATTGCTTCGGGAAATCTGTCTATAGGAACCCAATCTTCACAAACGCACCTGTCTTTGAATGCCTCCATCCTGCCTGTCTTAAAATGCTCCAGATTAACAAACCCTATGGAATGGAACCTCACATTCGGGAACTCTTCCATAATCTGCACAAGAGCTTCCTCGATTATCGGCACTCCGAAAGTATGGAAGGAGCTATTCGTCCATCCTATAGTGACTGTATCAGAAGGTTCGGATGTCATTCTCTTTGCAAATGTAGCCTCCCAATTCTGTATATCAAGACTGTTTGGAACTATAAATACCGGACTGTGCGTATGCTGTTTCACAACCCCGGCAAGTGTCTTGGTGCTGACTATCACTGCATCGGCTGCTTGCACAAACTCCTGATGACGGCCAACGAAAGTCGGGTCTTTGAACATATCATATCGCTCCGAGCATTCGGGAGGGATATTAAACAGGTCGTCGTCAACATCGTAGGCTGTCTTAATCCCAAGTCGTTTAACTGCTATCATCCTATCAAGGAACGCTTGCTGGTGCATACGCAGGAACACCATCAGGGACGTGCCAATAGTGTCTGACTGGAACATATCCATCTTGATGTCCATACGAATGTCGTTGTATCGCTTGTTCATCTCGCGAGCTATAAGCTCCCCGCGCAGATGCCCACAAGCGTGTAACTCAGCCATAATATATTTTACATAATCCATAATTCATCCCTGACGGGCGTTACCAGAATTTGTTGGTGGCATAGTTGAATTGCCAGCTTATCAAACCCCACACAGCTGCAATATCATAACCCATCGTATGTGTGGTATATTCAACATCTGGCTCAGAAGCCTCATCTGGAGC
>Ga0222628_1000943_pt1 | contig 10552 bp, 12 predicted proteins | sample AntAcemetageno95_FD_179860 | JGI IMG/M metagenome (GOLD analysis project Ga0222628, IMG submission 179860) | Saline water microbial communities from Ace Lake, Antarctica - #95 | ecosystem: Environmental > Aquatic > Non-marine Saline and Alkaline > Saline | place: Antarctica: Ace Lake | collected... | reverse complement strand
AAAAGAAAAAACTAATGATTACTGTAATTCTCGTATGTCACGAAAGATTTGGTAGTTTAGAAGCAATACTGAGAAGTTGGAAAAATCAAAAAGAAGTAAGCGAACTTATTGTTTTTGATAATTCTGGTTCGTTCAGAACAGACATACCAGATACGCTCGTATTGAGTGCTTCAAAGAATCTAGGTCCACAAGGTAAGTATCCTATTTCGATGTTAGCAAAGAATAAATTAGTCATTTATGCGGACGATGACATTATGCCGTTATCAGGCTTAGCGACAGATTTACTAAAATACATGAAAAACGATACGACAATTGTTAGTATAGTAGGTAGAGTATTTTCTGGTAACACTCATTATGAGTCAAAAGGGTATAGAGGCGAGAACATAAAAAAACCAATTGAAGCAGACTGGGTAGGTGGAGGCTGTTGTTTAGCGCACAGACTATTGGGCTGCGTGCCTGTTGAAGAATGTCCTGACATGAGAATAGATGATTTCTGGTGGCAACATTATAACGATTGGATAATAACTAACAAGATAATCGCCCCAACGAAGAACTATAAATTTTTGCCAGAAAATTACAGAGGTAAAGCTTTGCACAATCAAAAGGCAACTAAAAAATTAAGAGAAGAATATTATCGAAAGTGGGTGAAAAAATGAAAATGATAACAGCGTTGCACAACGTACATAAAAATAAAGAAATATTTATAGCAGGTTCAGACCCAACACTAGAAGATTATCCAGATAACTTCTTCGATGATAAACTTTCAATCACACTTCATCTAGCTCATCTCAAATTTCCACGAAGCACATATCATTATGCAAATGAAATGGATAGAGTTTTGTATCTAAATGAACATGACAAAAATTACAAAAATAAAACTTGTATATTCGCTTATCCTTTTTATGGTAAAAGTGAAGAACACTCTAGAGCAATAATTAAAGATTTCACAGATGTATACCATGTCAATTTAGTTCCATATCCACCTAATCAAAAACCAAATGGTATTTTTACTAATGAAGGTGTAAAAGCAATGAAAGAGCAGGTAGATTCGGCGATTGACGCTACCTCAGCTACTTTCGGTGGCTATGGAACCTGCTTACATGTGTGCATGTACACGGCAATTATGATGGGTGTAACAACAATTAACACGATTGGCACTAACTTTAAAACAGTCAATAACAAAGAACACTTTGGAAGCTTAAACAAAGTAGATGAAAAAATGCGACCTAAGACACCAAGTTTTTCTGGATATAGAGCAAACAAGATGAATAAGGGATTTGTAGGCATAGTAGAAAGATGTAACTTACACAATATCTTAGTAAAAAGGTATGAAAATTATGAACAATATTTGCATCTCAATCAGAAGTCTAAAGAGAGTTGACTACTTAGAACGCTGTATAGAGTCTCTCAAAAAAAATAAAGAGATAAATCAAGTTGATTTTTTCTTGGTGCAGGATGGTTACCACAACATATTTTCTCAAAAAGAATACGCAACAAAAGAAGAGATAAAAGCTTCTGAGAAAATGCTACAACGCTCAGGTCTGCCCAATGTTACGTTTTTTAGATGCATGGGTAATTGTGGGGCGTCGTACATAAAAAAATATCAGTTAGGTACACTATTCGAAGGCTTTGGTTATGAGTACGTAGTTCTAATAGATAATGACATAGAAGTCAACCCTTACTTTATCAAGACGCACTTAGCTCTTTATGAGCAGTTCAAGAACAAATCGAATATAGCATCTGTGCAAACTAGCTTTCGCCACACAGGTAATAACTTCCAATTACTTGAAGAAGCTAAGCAACTAGAAGATAAAATAGCATATGGCTTTTCTCATCGCTGCGAAATAGGTTTGTTCAAACGCTCATGGGAAAAGATAGAAAAAGAAATGCGATATTACTGGAACACTACAAGCACGTGCGATTTTAGAGAGCTACTCTACAACAAGAACGTTTACAAAAAAGAGCGAGAAAATCTTCTAAAAGTTTATAATACTGAACATTGTGACTTTTCTCTAGAGAAATCTATAGAGAGAGCAAGATACAAGGGGATTCACACTCTTACAAATAGATACAAGATTATAGGCGCAAAAGGTATGTACAGTTTTAGAGAGTCTAGATTCAATGGTCAGCAATTCGAAAAAGTTCAACTTCATGATGTGGGAGATATAAATAATTATTATTCACAGATAGAAAAATGAAAAAACGCATAACAGAAGAACAATGGAACGAGCTAACCGAAGAAGGCAAGGCAGAGCTTGGCGAACCGTCAGCCGTGTTTGACTTGGATACAGGATGGCATAAGATGTACCCCTCTATCGGGCAGATGATAGAGTTTTTAGATGATGAATATATCAACGCACTTTACTTCAGGGATGGACCCGCTGTTCACAAAAAGATAAGAGCAGTTGGCGTTTGTGATGCTCTTTGGAAAGCCGTTAAAGAGGTTTTAAACGAATGAAAGTTAATGTATTTCTACTGACTTACAAAAGACCTAGCACTTTCAATGTTGTGCTTAATTCTATTTACGCTCAAACAGTAAAACCCAACGAGATTTATGTAATCAATAACAACCCTGATGTGAAGATTAATTTTAAAGATTGCATCAATATAAACCTGAGTAAGAACATGGGATGCAGGATACGTCATGCGATAGCTCTTGCTACAGACTACGACTACTGCTTGTTTGTAGATGATGACGTTAAGCTAAATCCTAAAGCCATAGAGAATTTTTGTAATTATGCAGAAAAGTATCCAAATTCAATACTCGGTTACTATGGACGCAATATTGTGCCGAAAGAGTTTTACTCTCTCCATTGTAGTAATCTGTTTACTAATACTGAAAAAGAAGTAGATATAATTCTAGGCATGGTTCATTTTTGCACAAAAGAGCACCTGCTAGATTCTTTCAAACTAGAACAGGATGCAAAGCTCAAAAGCAAAGAAGATGACATCATCCTGAGTTTATCAAACAATCATTATTGTACTGATAAAAATTATGTCATTCCCTATACTCAAGAATCAAGTCCAGTACCGCTAAAATCAAGAGAAAAAGGTATCAGTGGCGAGCCAGGGCATTTAGATAATCGTAAGAATACAGTAAAAGCAATTATGGAGTATTTCGATGGACTTTGAATCTAGAAGATTGAGAAGGTGTGAACTACCACTAGGCCAAAGACCCTTTGAGTTTTCTTAGCCTAATGATAAAATGCTAGATATGTTTTTCCTGATTTAATAGAAATTACAGGATAATTTCCTTACTTACACTGCAACGTATATGAATTGTTTTGTATACGTTATGTGTAAATCTAACGTATACAATTTATTTTGTAGAAGTTAGAACGTATACAAAAATTTGGCTATTCACTATATTTCATTCTCTATGACTGTAGGGGTAGAACCTCTTTGTTTACAAAATCATTTCGATGACATAATCACTGTGTATTTTGAAAGTGAAAAATTTGAAGAGTTGCCCGAAGGCGCGTTCACACCGTTATTTGATTTTGAAGTGAGGTTCTTATGAAAATAATAGCGATAGACCCTGGCAGTATCTATTTTGGTTTATGCGAACTGGAAGATAATAACATACAGAAAATTTATGACTGGCATTTCAAAGGCAAAGAAATAAGAATCAGATACAATAAGATAGCCCAGAAACTTAGCGAGTATCTCAACGAGAACAAAGCAGATTACTACGCAGTAGAGACGACATGGTTTAGCTCATGGTCGAAGAACGCTCAGTCAGCTATCAAGATATCAATCGTCAGGGGTATAGTCATAGGTGCTATCTTTACGTCTAATAAAGAAGCTAAAGTAGTAGACATATCACCCCAAGAGACTAGAAGCACGTTTAATCTACCTAGAAATGCTTCTAAAGAAGACATACACAGGGCAATGGAGATGGAGTTTGGCAAAGAAGCGCTAGAAGGTTCTTCAGAAGATGGCAGAGATGCAGCAGCACTAGGAATAGCAGCTTACTATAAAGTTAAGAAAAGCTTATTAGTTCAGGAACAGTTATAGTGAAAGAATCCAGTCCTTATAGAAGAGAATTAAATTCAAGAAGGTATGTATGTACTTATTGCTTTTGTTAGTCGTTCCTATAGCTTCGATGATTGAAGCTATAGGTGTGTTCTATGCTTTACTAAAACCTGTGAAAGTATTTGAAGTAGTGAAAAAATAATTACTATAAGTAATTTGGAGGGAAACAAAAATAGGGAAAATATGACAGTTTCTATCTTTAAAAAAAGAACTATGAACGCAATAGACAAACTTTCTGGAGACATACACGAGTCAATTGAATTCTTGGGATTAGTGAAAAAACGTAGAAGAATAAATCATTTAAAAAGGAAATAACATGAATGACGTACCAATAAATGAAACATCTTGGCGTAATATTAGAATGGGTAAAGATTTTAAAATAGTATACTATGTTGAATGGGATAATGTAGGCAATATTTGGGTTATTGTTTCAGAGCAAGCAGACCCCAATGAGCCAGATGTTATTTATACAGGTAGAGTTGCAAATATTTACACGTGTAGCAAAGAAGCAGCAGAAATAATGGCTAATGCACTTAACCAAAAAGAAAAGGAGTATAATGAAATTTCATGACGATATTAAAAGAGTAGCTCTAGAAGATGTTCGTCCCAATGAGTACAACCCGTTCTCTATGGACGGAAAGACGATGAAGAAAGAAATGCAAAGCATCAAAACAGATGGTTTTGTAGGTGCGATAGAGGTGCGCCAAGACCCTGATGATGAGAAAAAGTACATAATCGTAGACGGGGAACAGAGATGGACCGCCGCTAAGAATCTTGGCTACACAGAGATACCAATTCTAGTAACAGGCAAAGACGATGTAGGCGAAGCAAAAGTAACGACTATCAAACGTAACGTCCTAAAAGGTAATCTAGATACTCTCAAAATGGCTTCACTTATAAGCAGTTTAGTAGATGAACACAATTACACGATAGAAGACTTAGCTGATGAACTTGGCTGGGCTGACGAGACAGTTAAGCGTTTACAAGAAATGAGCGACGAAGATATGGAAGCAATCAATGAACTAAACAACGAAATCGACAACATACCAAAAGAACCTCAAACAAACATAGCAAATCAAGTAGTGTTTATTACTCTTAGCATGAGTAGAGAAACTTACGATCTGAATAAAAGTGAACTAGACAGTCTCGCGCATATTGATGGCGTTGTTTATAAAATACAAGGGTAATCAATGAAAATTCACCATTATTCTCACAGTTCGTTCAATGTGTATAAATCTTGTCCTAAAAAATTTGAGTTCTCTAAGCTGAATCCAGAAATAGAAATGCCAACAACCAAGTATATGGAATTTGGCTCTGCTTTTCACGAAGCTGTAGAAAACTATCACAACAAGAAAGTTTATAATACTAAACTTATAGAAGCGTACACAAAAGAGATTGACGCTGACTTTTACGACTCAGTAGAAAAAGAGATACTGATTGAGTTGAAAGATGTAGATTCAGACGATTTTATAGACACACCTTTTCTTGCCATAATCGACGGCATGAATAAAGATGGTCTCTATGATTTGAAAACAACGGGCACTGATTTAGCACAATCAAAATTAAACTCTTCTGACCAAGCTACCCTTTATTGTTATATGCACTTTTTACAATTTGCAAAAATACCGATTTTTCACTATATTATCTATAGCAGAAAGAATAATACAATAAAAATGAAAGAAACCTATCGTTCTGAGAAGAATTTCAGAGAATTCTTTAAGAAAATGAAAGTTTTCGATGAAAAAGTAAAGGGCAATGAATTCGATAGAAAACTGGGAAGACAGTGCTTATACTGTCCGTTTGCAAAGCAATGCGTACCAAATTCTCTTTATGAGGTTTTAGAAAGAACACATGGCAAACTCTGAAATAAAAACAAGGAAGATAAAAGAAGGAAGCGTAATCAGAATAGGTAAAAACAATAAACCTGTATTCAACCCTGAGAATGTTCCCGTATCGGCAATAGAATCTAAAGAAGAACTAGACTTAGATGCTGTACGCAGACAAAAGGTACGCGAGTTCATGAATATGGGCTATAGGGATTATGAGATAGCTAAAATTCTCTCAAGGGGCATCACTATTAACAATAAAAAAGTAAAGTTGCGAAGTCACGTTGTCACGATTAGAACGGACATGGATTTCATACGTAGCGAAATGATTTCATCAGACGTAGACTTTTCTTCTAAACGAATCGACATTCTAGACAAATATGCTTTCTTGTATCGTGAAGCAATAAAAGAGTATCTAAAAGCTGAAACCTCTAAAGCAAAATCAACATTTATTGCAACAGCTAGAGGTGTTCTCGATAAAATAGCAGAAATAGAAAATATAAACGTTGGTAGAAAAGGCGGTATAGACATAAAAGTATTTAATCAGCAGAACATCATCAAAGCAGTTAACGAAGTAAAACAATTACCAGAAGGCGACCGAGATGAGCTTGTCTCCGCAATTGACAAAATTCTTGAAAACAGCAAACGCTCCAGAATTGAAAACAATGAAGTGGTTGTTACAGAATCCTGAATACGAACATATGCCCGTATCAATGCAAGAGTTTCTAGACAACGATTCTTACACGCTGCCTCAAGATAAACCCAGACCTAATAACAGAAAAATTCTCATAGATTTTTTTGATAATGATTATGAAGAACTTTTATACGTAGCAGGAATCGGTTCGGGTAAATGTCTAGGTAAAGGCACTAAAGTGCTGATGTTCGATGGGTCTGTCAAAAAAGTAGAAGATATCCAGCAAAGGGAACAGTTGATGGGAGACGACTCTACTCCACGTACTGTGTTGTCTCTTACGCAAGGACAAGAAGAACTTTTCAAGGTCATACCAGTTAAAGGTGATAGTTTTGTAGTAAACAAGTCACATATTCTTTCAACTAAAGTAACCAGACGATACAAAACAGAACCAGTTGAAAGACCTATTTTGAACCTGTCGGTATCTGATTATGTACAGCTCAGTAAAAAGAAACAGAACTTGCTGAAACTATGGCGCACTGGTGTTGAATTTGAAGAACAAGAAACAACTATCTCACCTTACTTTCTTGGTCTATGGCTTGGCGATGGGAATAGTCACAACGTGGGTGTCACCAAAGGAGACCAAGCAGTTATTGATGCGGTACACGAAGAAGCTGACAAGTGGGGGTTACAAGTAAACGTCAATAAGAATAACCACAAGAGCTGTGGTTGCCATACAATCACTACAGGAAGTAAGAATGGGGGGCATTTACGTAACCCACTACTCAATGAATTTAATCGGCTCAAACTGATTAACAACAAACATATTCCACAACACTATCTGATAAACTCAAAAGCAAAACGACTTGAATTACTGGCAGGGCTGATTGACAGCGATGGTTGGGTTTCTAATTCATACGTTTCATACTCAACAATCAGAAAACCACTAGCAGAGCAAGTGGCATACCTTTGTCGTTCACTTGGTCTAGCTGCTTACGTTAAAGAACATAATAAATTCGTCAAGTATCTAGGTAGAAGATACAAGAGTTTTAGCGTCAGCATTTCAGGGGACTTGAGTGTTATTCCAACTCGCATACCACGAAAACAGTCAAAGCCAAGACAACAAATTAAAAGCGTCATGGTGACTGGTTTTAAGATTGAACCCATTGGAGTTGGTGACTACTATGGATTCGAGTTAGACAAAAACCACCTGTACTTACTCGGTGACTTTACCATAACCCATAATAGCTACCTAAGTTCAATGGCGATTTCTTATGTAATTTACAAATTGCTTTGTTTGAAAAACCCTCAAAAATATTTTGACTTTGCACGGGGAACGAAAATAGCGTTCATTAACATTTCAACATCATACGAACAAGCTAAAAACGTTGTGTTCACAGAAATCAAAAACAGAATTGACAACAACGCTTGGTTTCAAGCTAACTACCCACCCGACTGGAAGATAAAAAGCGCATTGAAGTTCCCTAAGAATATTTTTATATTACCCCTAGGTTCTAACGAAGAATCGCCACTTGGCTACAATATATTTGGCGCAATCATAGACGAAGCTTCTTTTCATACTCAAACAAAAGATAAAGACTACGCAGAAGAAAGTTACAACCAAATCAAAGCTCGTATCAAATCTCGTTTTTTCAATAAGGGTAGATTATTTATCATCACATCTTCTAAATACGTTCACGACTTTGCAGAGACAAAATTCAGAGACGATAACAATCCTAAGCTTTACAAAATAAGAGTGCCTCTATGGGAAGCATTGCCAGCTAATAAGTTTTGTGGACAAAAGTTTGACGCAAGTAAGTACTTGCAAGACCATTCAGGGGTTATGGTACCAGTAGAGTTCGAGCAAGAGTTCATTAGAAATCCAGAAAAAGCGATGAGAGACTTAGGGGCGCAACCATCTCTCTCTATACAGGGATTCTTTAGAGACCCAAACATCATACGAGATTTTGCCAATAAAAATAGAAATCACCCGTGGAGTAAAAAAGATAACGATTTCCACAAATGGTTCTACAACGTAAAGGGTACGCCATACTATGATACTGAGAGATACTATATTCATATAGACTTAGGACTTAATCGTAAAGGGAAGGGTGACGCTGCTGGTATAGCGATGGGCAAGTTTGCTGGATGGGAAAAGATAAAACTACCAGATGGAAAAATAGAAATAAGACCAAAGATATACATAGCGTACATGGAGAGGATAGAGGCTGCTTCTACTAGAGACGAAATTAAGTTTGAAGACATACGAAAAAGAATCTATCGCTTAAAAGAAATCGGGTACAATGTTTATAAAGCTAGCTTTGATGGATGGCAGTCAGCCGACTCTATTCAGATACTTAACTCAGCAGGCATTAAAGCTGAATTACTATCAGTAGACAAGAATATACAGCCGTATTACACGCTTAAAGAATCGTTATTAGAGGGCAGATTAGACTACTACGGCTATGACCCTTTTATTACAGAATGTCAGCACTTAGAAGAAGTCAAAGGAAATAAAGTAGACCACCCGATGCACGGGTCAAAAGATGTAAGCGATGCAGTAGCAGGCGTTTGCTACCACTGCTCAAAGTTTAAACCTGGAACTGGAATATTAGGAGCCTCTTCATGAATATTTTTCAAAAAGCCTTTATGAACTACGCACTTGGCAGACCTTACGTAAAAACGGCGGTCAATCATGTCGTTAATAACAACGTAGATAAAGCATTGAACAAAGAAGTCTCAAAGATTTCTACAAGGATAGAAAACGATTTAAGCAAAATACAGAAAAGAAGTTATGTGACAAGCTTTACAGACAAAAGCTTTGATGCAAAAGAATATCCTAGTTCTAAGAATTATAACACTCTAGAAATTCTATTTTCAGAATCGCCTGGTTCTATTCAGTGTGCTGATAGAATCATAAATTCAGTAGTAGGTACGGGCTATACAATCAAACCTATTCCTGGCGCATATACGAAAAAGAAAGACTTGAAAATTCTCACTGATTTTTTCGATAAAGTGAATGCAGAAGGTGAAACAATAGAAGAGTTTGTAGCTTCTGGTATAGAAGCTTATCTAGAATATGGCAACTGGTATTTCGAAAAAGTGCCTACTAAGAATAAGAAAAAGCTTGCCGAAATATACAACTTGAATTCTAAGAAAATGAAGATTCTTGTAAATGCTGAAAAAAAGAAAAGAGGGGTTTTTGAAAAGCTAGGCTATCAGCAAGAAACTGCTACAGGTAAAAAGATAATATACGATTTAGATGAAGTAGCACATGTCAGAGCGAGAATGAAAAACGCTGGTCTTTATGGCGATGCAGTACTAGAAAAAAACTCAAGTGTCTTGCTAATGATTATCAGTGCATTGCAATACAACAATGGTATCTTGAACAACGGTGGATATATTCCATTCCAGATAACTTTACCCGAAGATTCAAACGAGTCAGATGCAGAAGCAGTTAGTGCGTACATTGAAAAGAATCACATGGGTTCTCATAACGCAGGAAAACCTATAGTTGCATTTAAGGGGGCTGAAATAAAACCTTTGGGAATAAGCCCCAGTGATATGCAGTATCTAGACTTACTGAACTTTGGTATAAAGCAAGTAGCGGGAATGTACGGTGTACCATTGATTCTAATAGGTATACCAGAAGGTTCAAACAGGTCTACTAGTACAACAACAGCAAAATCGTACTATCACACAGTTGTGTTTCCTCTTAGAGATAAAATCTCTCAAATCTTAACTAATGAGATTATAAGAAAAGGTTTCGGTATAGAAGGTTGGAAGTTCAACTTCAAAACAGCAGGTCTAGAAGAAAGCGAATCTACACGTAGAGATACTATGAACGCATTTAGAACTGGTATCATTACGTTCAATGAAGCAAGAACAAAGATGGGTCAGCAACCGATAGAAGATAAGTGGGCTAATAATTACTACTTGGTTAGTTCTAAAAACGATACAATGTTTGAGATGCCCGACATCATTGAAGAAACAAAAAATAATCTAAGCAAACTAGTCGGCGGTGGCAAGACAGACGAAAAAGAGCCTGAAGATAATAGAG
>Ga0222628_1000941_pt1 | contig 10561 bp, 19 predicted proteins | sample AntAcemetageno95_FD_179860 | JGI IMG/M metagenome (GOLD analysis project Ga0222628, IMG submission 179860) | Saline water microbial communities from Ace Lake, Antarctica - #95 | ecosystem: Environmental > Aquatic > Non-marine Saline and Alkaline > Saline | place: Antarctica: Ace Lake | collected... | reverse complement strand
CTGTCATTGTTCTCTCCTTTGTTAAGTTTATACCTCAATAGCGTGGGTATATCTACGCGTTTACGCCTACTGGCGTATATCAGACCGCTTGTCCGGCTTGTGCTTCTGCCGCCGCTTGTGCCTGTTGCATTGCCTTCTTTATACGTTCCTTTGACGAGGAATTGATTAAACTTTCCTCGATCAGTATATCCATTGGTATTTGTATGCCTTTCTCTGCCAGTTCCATAAGCAAGAGATAATTGGAGTATTTCACGGTTTCGGTGTTAGCGCCTTCGCCAACGGCTACGTCAAACTTGCCTACCTCTGTATCTGTTAATACCTTATTGAACACCGCTCCGACTGCTTCTTCGTCGATCTGCATAACCATTTGACCGCTATCGTCCATTTCTGGTACTTCCTGACCGTCCACTTCGCTCTGGGTCATAACCGGGACTTCAAAGTTATCCGATATGAAACCGTCGCCCATAACCTTTATTGCGGTGTCTACTGTGTAAAGTTCGCCCAACTGTGACAGCATAAACCTTGCCAGAAGGTCTTTCGTACGTCCATAGTTGTCAAATATCCTCTGAACCATAACGATACCCTGCTGTTGTCGTAGGTGTATCGCCTTGCCGGAAGCGTTCCCGCTATCACTCATTGACAGTAATTCCGCATTGATACCTGATATTTCCTTCATATCCTGTGCGTTCTCTGCCGCCAACTGTGCGTGACCCTGTGATAAAGGTGTCGGTAATATCTTCGCGGGTGCTTGTGCGCCCTTCTTGTATTCAAGGATAACTCCGGGGCTTGCTCCAAGCTTCTTAACGTCATTCTTCTTAACCCAAGCGCCCTGCTCACTCAACCAACCGCTATTGGCTGACGTGTTCAATAACCTTAATTCCTGTGTTCTTCGCTTGTTTAACTCTCTTTGTGGGTCTATCAACCCCCTGACAACGCCTTGAAACATCAGATCACGGTCTTTCATAGGAGTTGTTATTCGGTGTGCAAAGAAAGGAATGATAGGATATGAACGCCATTTAGGGTAGAACGGGCTCTTATATTCGTCTATCTTCTCTGTTCCTACCAATGCACATATCCATATTTCAGGTATAATCCTCTTAATGGCTATCGCTGACGGCTGTGTAAGGTTGCCTTCTTCATCACGTTCGTCGTCCAACGTGGCTTGCTCTACATATTGCTTCGCCGTGTTCTCGTCGTCGACCTCTGCGCTTATCTTACCAAGCTTCTTATCAACGATAATCCACTTATCCACGTACTTCTTATAAAAATACTCTGTCAGATCAAAGCTTTCCTTCTGGTGGTCAAGACCGGGAATGTCGTTGTCATTGTCGTCATATCCCTTTGTCTGTTCTTCCATACCGGCGTCATTCATATCTTCGGTAGCGTCAAGGGATAGCTTTGCGTTCGCAAGGTTGTCTATCTCCTTCTTTTTGCTTGGAAATAGCTTTTCTATCTGCTTTTTGCTTAAACTCGGTGTGAACTTGATAACAAACTCTGCGTCTGAAAGGTCGTACTCTGTTCCGTCTGGATCAGGGAACACATTGAAGGGATTAAGCTTCTTTATCTTCATTTCGCCATTCAGCAAGTCCCAAGTGTAGTCGATATATGGTTCGATATACCCTTCTCCACAGATACAACCGTCCTCAAAGGTTTCTGACATCTTATACTTCGACTGGCTACGCTTCTCCACGTTCGCCAGTAGCCCGGAAGCTATATCCGCTGTTACTCCGTCCTCTGAACCCTCTGGAAATGCCCTTGCACTTGTACGGTTCTGACGCTCAATGCCGGATATAAGGAAGATATTTGGTTGTATCTTGTTGATCGTCAATGCCGCGACCCCTGCTTTTGCAAGCTTGGCTACGTCGTCGTCGTCCCATTGCTTGCCTAAAGCGAACTCAAAGTCTTTTCTTTGCTTGACCATAAGGTCTTTCTTGGCACTTCTGGCTCTCTTAAAGTCGTCAATGACCAAAGAAGCGGTCATTTCGCCGTCTTTTCCCTCTGTTTTCTCTGTATCTTCATATGCCATATTAAACCTCGTCCTTTAAGGTGTTTATATCCACCTGTATCTGTGTGATCTCTGCTTGAAGGTTCACTATCTCTATCTGGTTCTCGTCCAGTCTTGCCTGTAATTCGGTGTTCTTGCCTGTTAAGCCGTTCAATTCGTCCTTCAATTTCTTCTTTTCTGCTTTCAGTAGCTTAATGCTTATCTTGTCTGTTCCCATATCAACTCCTTAACAGGTTTCGGGAGAGAAGTCATAATCGCCTTCATTCTCTCTCATATATGCGTCTGGCTTGCTGACCGGCTCTGCGATCTCCAATGCGTCAAGCCCTATAATGTATGCTTCTGCTCTATCCGGACTACAACCAAGCTTGGGTTTGATAACCTTTTCCTTGTCGTCCACTATTATCTTCATATTCGACAAGAAGTGATATGTCACGCCGGCAAGCTGATTTATCAATTTAGGGTCATTCGGTATATCACATAACCCTTCTGCGAACATTATCCCTGCTTTCCACCAAGACGCCGCCTTCCTGTTATGAAAGGTCGTGCCGTCCGCTGTTCCCAAGTCCTTACCTGATAATCTGCTATCATATCCATATACGGTCATTTCGTCGCCCTCGCCTTCACTATAAACCTCTACCAGACGAGCATAAACCCCGTTTCCTGACCCTATCTTGTCTATTGCTATAAGGTTGCTCCCGTTCTTCCTTGCGTGTGCCTGTATGCGCCCGCAGGTGTCCATTGGGCTATTCCAGTTGTATATCTCTTGGTTGACTATCTTGGTATTGACCATATCATATATGACGCACTCATCATTACCGCCACCCTCTGATACGTCGCATACGGTTATCTTCTTAATGACCGTCTTGTCGTGTTGGTCGTTATTCACACAATTTCTAACGTGTTTATAGTTGATAATGACGTTTGCCGCGTCCAGATCGTCCCAAGAACCCTCTAAATAAGCCTTCAACAACTCTGGCTTATGTCCGAACGCCTTCCTCAACTGCTCAATGTAACCCGGAGCAAGGAAAGGATTATCGCCCGGAAGCGCTTGTACGAACCTGTTACCCTTCGCAGGGTTGTCAATGAAGTCGTCTTTTAAGAAGCATATCGCCGGGTTCGCTGTCAATAAACCCTTATAAACGACTGGTTCGCCGTTTATCTTCAACCTTCGTGTCCCTCTTATCAAGCCTATCTCATCCCGGGTGAGTTCTTCAGCCTGATCTAAACAATAGAACGCGTACTCTGCGGAGTTGAACTTGTTGACCGTTTCAGTCCTGTCCATACCGCCTATCTGAATAGCTATCTTACCTTCGATAACGATATATCTGACCTTCTCTATCTCTCTTATTAAGTAAGCGTCCTCTGGTATCATCTTCTTCCACGTAACAAGGGTCGTTGCATTGAAGTCAACACCCTGTTTTCGTCCCATAAACCCTGCTACAAGAGGATATTTCCTTACTGGTAGGTCAAACACCTGTATAAGCTGTTTGCATAGCCTGTATGCGTAGTAGCACAAGAATACTGACTTGCCACCACCTTTAGCCCCGCCATACATAAGTTCCTGTGTTTCTGGGTCTTCCAGAACACTCAAGGCTTCTGCTTGTCTTGGGCTCAACTCCATAGTGATTTTAGGATTTTCCGTCGCTATCGTCACTCTTTTTCCCCTTTATAATGAGTTCAATGTCACGTTCTACGTATTTGCTACCTTCTGGAAGAACTATCCCTATGTCAAAAGGTCTGTTCTTCTGATCTATCTGGCTGTCGTCTGTCTTGCTATCCAGTTCCATAATACCATTGAGTTCCTTTAGATACGCCAGTTGCACCTTATCGCTCGGCACTTCTACAAAGCTGTCGTCTGTTCCCTTTATCTCCTGTGCGCCTTCTTCCCTGTTGTCTATTCCTGATCTCTTTATTAAATGCCGGATTATCTTACGTGGGGTTGCGCCTTCCTGTTCTGCCAGATCAGCGTATGTCAAGGTAGATAAGTGTTTGTATTCCTCTATTGCCGCGAACACTACCGCTTCTGCGTGTGTTGCTCCATTCATAAGTGCGGCGTTATAAGGCTTCGCACCGGTTTCGTTTACCGTGTCCTCTGCCTTTAATCTCCATTCGGGCTTGGTAACAACCACTATTTTCTTCTTTGGCTTCTTTTTGCCCTTCTGTGTTGCCTTCTTACGTGTTTTCTTGATAGCCATAGTATCAACTCCTTTACATTTACGCCTGTAAAAAGCGATTACCGGTTGCTCCGGTATCTAAAAATTAAGTAATGGTGGTGCGAAAGCGTTCTTTGTTCGCACATATGTTCTTTCTTTCTCTTTCTCTTTCTCTTTCTCTTCATCTGGGACGTACCATTGGAGTTCCGAAGGAGTTCCTTTGGAATTCCTTTGGTTCTCCTGTATATAGGTGTGTGAATGTTTACGGGGTTGGAGCGACAAGGGAAAAAGCATTAACCCCTGCCGCTCCTGATCGCTGTTGTTTGGTCGCTCTGAAGAAAGGTCTGGAAAAATTAAAATAATTGGTCACGCGCCTGTGTATATAGAACGAGAAGGTAATGAAATACTAATAAAAAAGAGATAAGCCCTTTATCTAAAAAGACTTATCCCTCTTTCAACGTGGTAACGCTGTTTGGTCACACTTATTAAGGAATGAGAAAGCTATTATTCCCTTATTGGTGGCACTTCAAACGGTGCTGTTTTCTCTCTGCAAAACCTCGCCTGACGTAGCAAATGATCTTCAAACTGTTTCCTATGCTCCGGCTTCTCCTCAAGCCAGTCTTTAAGACGTCCTGTGCTGATCGTAGCGAACATCATAGCATTGTCTGGGGTTACGCCCCGGACTTCCTCAATACGTAGTAGCGGTCTTAATGCGTCCTCTGTCATAGTGTTCTCCTTTATGATATGAAAAGCGCACGTGTAAGGTGCATACGCTTCTCTGACCTGCCCTTGAAATATAGGAACTCCCCTCTTTCAAGCCAGTTCTTTACGGTTGTATCGTGGTGTATTCCCTGAAACCATATCTTGATGAACTTGACCTTGTGACCGTCAAGCCATTTAAGGAAGGTATAAGGTATGCCGAATGAGTCTGTTTTCTGGTGCAGTCCGTTTGCGTTCTCGTATTTAATGTACTCCCCGTTCCTGATCTTGCCAATGAACCGCCAACGTCCACGGTAAAATATCTCAACGACGTCGCCCGACTGCCGGTAGTCAATATCTCTGTCGCCGATTTCTGCCGCGTTGCGCTTCCGCTCCGGTGGGGCTATGTATAGTTTTTCCTTCTTTGGTGGCTCTGGCTTCTCTTGACAGCGCTTTCCTTTGACCATTTTCGGTGTGATCTCGCCAGACTCCCTCAAAAAGCCCTCAAATTTACAAATCCGCTGTGACGTGCCGACCTTCGTGCCGGTGTAACAGACTACCGGTTGCATATTAGGGCAAAGACTCCTGTTTACCAGAAGCACCGAACCGCAGTCCGGGCATTTAAGTTGCTTTTCTTCCTTCATCTTGCACCTTCTTTGGTTTAAATTTGGTTTCAATACCCCTGAATTTAAAACAATTCCCGCACTCCACGTCACGGTTCTCGCACTTCTTCAAGCAAAAGCCCCTGTAATTAAGGCGTGACTTCGACGTGTGTATCTGGTCTGGTTCTCTGAAACCTTCCATTATGAGTCCTTCTCCCCCATAGCTTTTAATAAGTCAGCCCTAGTTTAGTTTTAGGTATAAACCCATCTTTCCTACTCTTGTCCATCTCATTTTCCCTAACCACATAACCAAGTGTTTTCATCTTCGGAATATCTTTTTCAATAACACCAATAAACGACATACCTTCTTTCACATTGGCGTGTTTTCCACAACAACTTCCTGTTGTCGTTATGCCTCTATCCCATAGGTAAAAAAGTTCTTTAGCTAGGCAAGCATCAAAAGATATGCCCTTATGAACAACTTCACACTCATAGGTCTGTCCACCACTTCCTCTACATTCCATATTACACTCTCCTTATTTTTATTCTGTTGTCGGTTTTATTAGATAGTATCTCTTTAATCAAAAACTGCAAAACATAACAAAACGCTTCTTCACTCTCCTCGTTAAGGTTTAATCCCCTACGGCAAAGCCCCCAAAATGTAGCATGAAGACATTCGTGAGCAACAATATCAAGCCTTCCCTCTATCGCCCAGATTACTCCTATGCTCTGCCCCTCCTTTTCAATAACCCTAAACTTCCCAGTAACAGAAGGTGCATCTACAGCTACAAAGTCAAATTCTTTCTTCAGTTCCCTATGGTATGCTGTAAGACTTTTGGCTTTGATATAATAGTAATTTTGGGTGAAGATAGGGTCGAATATTTGTTTAATGCTCATCTTCCACCCCCATAGCTTTTAATAAGTCAAACCTTATGGCTTTTCTGTTAAACAACCAAATGTTTCTTTAATCTCATAAAACCCTGACATTTTCGCTTCGGGTCTAAGTTCATAAAGTCTTATCTTGGCTTTACCAATAAGAATTGACATTAAACTTCCATCCATTTTTATTTCTATTTCTTCTATCTTGTTTGTCTCCCTATAATGATGGAACTCATCCATAATATATCCATGAAGTTCCTCGCAATATGATGCCCTAAAATCTCCACTACTCATTTGTCCCTCCCTCTTTAAGTTCTTTCTTCAAATCTATTACATATTGTCGCTTCCCCTCAATCTGACCATACTGATATGCTGTAATAGTAGCCATATTCTTACCACAATATTTATCATACATATCTTTGGGTAACTTTGGTGTCTCCTCTGGCAACCTCGACATAACCACTTTCATTATGGCTGTCGTGGCTGTATCAACATCCTTGTTCTGGCGTCTATCCAAGCCCAGACGAACGCCGCGATAACCATAATTATGAACCCTGCGAATATCCCTGTGATGAAAACCCCTACACAAAACCAGTATAAACTCATTGTTCCCCCCCGTATTTATGATTAGAGCATAAATGTTTATTTGTCGTCATTGGCTTCCATTCACACTTTTCGGTTTGGCACAACACACAATTATTACAGTCCCTATTGTTCCAGTAAAGTGCGTTCCAACTTTTATACCCACCTACACCGCTCTTTATGCCGGCTGTTACGCAATACCTACTTGACGCAGTTTTACCTCCCCTTCTGCTCATTCTCCCCCAATACGCATTTGCCGTTGACTATGATGTCACCCCCGACCTTGTAGTCCTCTATCAGTTTACCTTTATCAATGCAACACTTCTTAAACTTTAGCCCGTTTCTTTTTCTGGCGTGATAAGACTTGTGTTCCGAGTCAGTCATAAGTCCCAAATTTTCAATAGCATTATTCTGCTTATTTTCGTCCTTATGGTGCTGAACTTTTGGCTCTATATAGGTGTTCTCTTGCATAATTCTCCTTAAATTTTAGCCTTTCTTAAAAAAGTCACTATTTCGGACATTTTCCGCTTTGCTGTTTCTACAACAACTTTGGCTTCCCCGTCTGCCACTTCGGGAAATTCAAAAGAGCCTATTGCTTCTGCAAGGTCTTTTATTTTCTCAACATCAGGTTTCAATTCTTTGCGTCTTTGGGCTTCCCGGAGCGCAAGTTCTTTGGCTTCTTCCTTTTCTCTGGCTTCCTTCTCTGCTCTTGCCTTTTCTTCTTCAACTGCTCTTTCCGCGGCTTCTTTATTCGCCTTTTTCAGTTCCGCGGCACGTTTTTTTTCTTCAACCGCCTTTGCCTTTTCTTCTTCAAGGGAACGTCTTTCTTCGTCAAGTTTCTCTTGGGCTTCACGCAACTTAGCACCTTCTTCCTCTTGTTTCTTACGTTGCGCTTCAAGCCTTGCTTCTTCTTCACAACGTAATCGTTCCTGTTCTTCTCGCTCTTTGCGTTCCTTTTCCTCTTTTATTCTTTTCTTTTCATCTTCAACAACCTTACGCTGTGAATATAAATGATCTTCAATTTTCCTAACCCCGCAGGTTAAGCGCTTTGCTTCTCCGTCAACAGCCCTGCCAAACTCAAGGCTTGACGATTTAAGTTCTTTCCGCTTTTCTTCGATAGCTATGCGAAGCTTTTGTGTTTTCTGGTGGGCTTCTTTGCACACCAAATAGGCTTCCATATCGTCGGCGTCCCTTACCTTTAACGGTAGATACTGCACTCCCATTTCTGCAATTTTTGCGTCTGGCAAGTTATATTTAGCCAATTCTTTCTGGATATAGTCACTTTTCATTCTTTCTCCTTTTTTAGTTCCGGGGCGCAGTCCGCGAAAACCACACCCCGGTCAGATAGTCGTACGCCTACCTGTATTTTATTCCCATTTCGTCTTTTTTCTTCTCCGTCAGGGTTTCTAACCAGTATACCCAGAAGCAAACCCCAATAGCCAAAAGACAAATACCGTACTTAAATACCACGTAAAACAGCAACGCCCCGTCTATCCCTTGAAATGTTATCATGTTGCCACCTTCGCTTCTAACCATTCACCAAAAGAACCCTCGAAATACTTTAGGGGATTATTCCCCAGTTTAAAACAAACCCAACAAACCACAAGCCCAGATGCTTTTTCCTTTCCACACCCCCGGCAAACCTTCCCCCTTCTCGCCTGTTCTTCAGTAATCATCTTACTCACTCTCCTTTTTCGTCCGTTTACTTTCCGTCTGACAAGAGTATAGCATTTTAATCTTGGTTTGTCAAGCTTAATGTCTGACAATAATTATCCCGGAACTTTTTGCTCTCCTGCTTTTCTGTTTCCCGGTACTGTTTCCCGTAGCATTTATAACAAAGCCCCAACGCCGTATATCTGTTTTGCGCGCTCCCGCACTCAACACATTTTATCTCACCGTAAGTCCCCCGCCCGTGTACTTTCTGGTGACAACTACCACTTTTTGGATTAGAAGCCCATACAAATAACGTCGTCCAAGCTACGGACTACCTTATATATCCGGATAGGGTCAATTTCCCAAAGCTTCTGGAACTCTTTCTGGCTCTGGGACTGTTTCCCCTTGTCGGTCTTGACTTCAATGGCTATTGTCATAGCCCCGTCAAATAGGAATATATCCGGCTTGCCGTTGATCTCGAACGCTGACTTGCAATGTCTACCGTTGACTACCCTTCGTTGGTTTCCTTCCCGCCAGAAGAAGTAGCCTTTGGCTTTCAGGTAGTCACATATCGCCTTTTGAATGTCGCCTTCCTTGCGCGGTGGATATTTGTAATTAGTCAATGTCAATTACCTCTCCCTCTGGCGCGTTCTCCAAATCCCCCATTTCAGCGTCCTCTTGCTTTGCCGTGATAATGTCTGGCTTCTTATCCGGGTTCGGGGCTTTCTCTTTAGGTGGCGCAGGTTCATACATAAGGGTCTTATCTGCGGCTTTCCAGTCGACAACGTAGTCAACCAGAACTTCAAGGGTATACTTGTGCGCTGACATTGACACATCAACCCACGTCATATACTTGTTTGCGAACTCTATCAGGGCTTTGCCGTCGCAGATCACGGTGTCATAGTCAGCCTTATTCAGTTCAACCATACGCCGCGCTATTATCTTCGCAGGTATCTTAAAGCGTTCGCCGTTATCAAAGAGAACCGTTACCCACATAACCTTTGTTGCCGGTTGTTTGTCTTGTTTTGGTGCTGTTGTCCCTTCTGTTTTCCCTTGTTCGGACTGAATGACTTCTTTTTTTGCTTTCTTACTCCTCGGTTTTTTCGCATTGCTCATTACGCCCCCTTCTTTGTTTAGTTAAGTCTATCGCCTGATACCCACATTCTCCCAGACGACGGTACGTCCTGACTATCTGACGGTGTGATATTTTTAGGTTCTGTATCATTTTACGCTTGCCCCACCCTGCTATCATCTTGGAAAATATGATTATCCGCTCCAACCTTGTAAACGACTGCCTGAACATTGGAGTCATTGACCGCTCCATATCGCACCATTCGGCGAATAGATCAGCAGAAAACACCCTTTTCAACCGCTCGTTCGTAGGGGCTTTCTTCATATTTGGATATAAGGAAAGTCTATCCCTCTGGAAATGGCGCAAATATGTCTTATCCGCTTCATTCTGTGCCATTCTTCTCCTTACTTTGTAAGCTTTGTAAGAAGTTTTCGTACATTTGTGCTTCCCGATCTGTTATGTCGACCCCGGACGTTGCGTGACCTTCGTGGTCGTCAAAGCAAAGACCGGCAATATTGAAGCAACTCTGGATAAATAAAGGATATTTAGCCCTGTTGCTCTTTGTATTAGGAAGCCGGTGGTGGTAGCTATGAATTTTTTTGACGCAACCTCGTACACGGCAATATCCATTATGCGCGACATTCTCATCATATCTGACCTGTTCGCTGAAGGTATCTTCCTGTGCTAAAGTTGTTCTTTTCATAGCTACCTACACCACCCTGTTTTTATGCTTTGTCGTAAGTCGCGCAGAATATCTGCGGCTTACAAGGATAAAGTTCGCCTTCTATCCCTTCGATAAGATAATCTCCGGCGTTCCCTATGAGTTCGCCTTCAAGCGTCTTAACCTTAAAGGTTGCTTCCATACGTACAGCCCTGACCTGTATCGGTTTCTTGACCCAAGACGAAGAACCCTTTG
>Ga0222628_1000939_pt1 | contig 10580 bp, 14 predicted proteins | sample AntAcemetageno95_FD_179860 | JGI IMG/M metagenome (GOLD analysis project Ga0222628, IMG submission 179860) | Saline water microbial communities from Ace Lake, Antarctica - #95 | ecosystem: Environmental > Aquatic > Non-marine Saline and Alkaline > Saline | place: Antarctica: Ace Lake | collected... | reverse complement strand
ACCAACTCTTAAAGAGCAAAGGGTGGAGGGTGTTGAGGTTTACCAACAGAGAAATTCTCAAAAGAATGGAAAAAATAGTGATACCAAAACTTATGTCTATAATTTAGAAGTTGAAGATAATCACAACTACTTTGCTAACGGACTACTTGTACACAACTGTGATTTATTGAATCCAAAAAAGATAAACACAATGTATATGAAGTTTTTTAGAGCTATTGGGAACCCAAAAGTATTTGGAATGACTGGAACACCTTACAGACAAGATGTTTACTACGAATATCCACCAGGATATAAAGGTTTAATGTGGCAAAAAACTAAGATTAAGGCTGTTACTACTACTAAAATGATTAATCGCTATAAAAAGAAGTTTTGGTCACGCATGTTGGTGGTAACCAATACACAAGAACTAATTGATTTAGGGTTCTTATCCCCTATTAAATATCATGACCACTCACTAATGAGCCACAGGTCTATCCCAACTAACAAAAGCAAAAGCGACTTTGACCTAACTGCCTTTGGTGGGATGATTAACGACAAGCATTTGGAATTAGTAAGTAGGATTAGAAACCTACCTCACAAAGCTAAATTAGTGTTCTGCTCTAATATTGAGCAAGCAGAAGCTTTATCAGAATTAACTCCGAATAGTGCTGTTGTAACCAGTAAAACTACTAAGAAAAAGAGGGCTACAGCAATCAAATCCCTTCGAGACGGCACTCTAAAAGTTATGTATAATGTAGGTATATTTACAGTTGGCTTTGACTATCCAGAGCTTGACTGTTTAGTCTTATTAAGACCAACAAGATCTTTAAGGCTACACTCTCAAATATTAGGCAGAGTAAGTAGAATTGCCGAGGGTAAAGAGTTTGGGCATGTCTATGATTTTGTAGACAATATAAGAAGCATGGGCAAGCTTGAAGATATAGTCATTAAGAAGATGCCAGCTACCTACAGAGGCAAACAATACAGTGCTTGGAACGTAACATCGCCAGCATATCCAAGAGGATTCCACTTAACTCCGCTTTATAAATATGAAATTAAAAGGAAACAATGAGTTTAAAAGATTTTATAGCTACAGCTAACAAAGAACTCGGAGACAACACCGCAGTTCTCATTGATGAAGACTATAAAGTAGATGTTGATGTTATCCCCACTGGCATAGTGAGTGTGGATAAAGCCTTCGGTATTGGGGGCTTTCCCAGAGGTAAAATAAGCGAAGTGTATGGTAAAGAAGGGTGTATAAGTGAAGACACACATATAAACTTCTGGTCTTTAGATGAAAATAAAAAAACAATAAATCAAAAGGGTGGGACTATCAAAAGACTTTATGAAAGATTTTCTGGAGAAAACACACATCACTTAGAAAAAAAAGCACACTATTTTAGTGTTCCATCTGTTAAAGAAAATGGAGTAGTTTTCCACAACATTATCCACAGTGTTGTTAAAACTGGGGAAAAAGAATGTTTTAAGTTAACCACTAAAAAAGGATTCTCTGTTAAAGCAACAAAAGATCATAAGTTTTTAACAAACAATGGATTTAAGACATTAGAGGAATTAGTTGTCGGAGATGTTGTTAAAGTCCATAACAATACTAGAAATACTGGAGGAAGAAAAAAGATAATAAGAAGAGATGAGATATTTATTAAATATCATCCTAAAAAGAGAAAGAAGATGATTACAGCTAACGATAGGCGTGGTAATAAAATATATGGCTACCCAAGGTATAGACTATCAAAAAGCCATCTTGTTTATGAGGCACACAAAAATGGGTTTACTACAAAGAGGTATCAAGAGATACTTAACACTCAAGAGCCAAAAGAAATAGATAAGTTTTGGATAGTACCAGATACTCACGACATTCATCATATTGATGAAAATAGAAAAAACAACCACTTGAGTAATCTTGAGTTAATTAAAAAATCAAACCACTATAAGCATCATGCTAACAAAACAAAAGACAACCTCAGATTCAAAGTTGTTGAAGATAAAATTAAATCTATCAAGCCAGTTGGGTTAAAAAAAACCTATGATATAAAATGTTACTCTCCACATAATAACTATGTTGCAGATAAAATTGTTGTCCATAACTCTGGAAAAACCACCCTTTGTTTACATGCTATTGCTCAAGCTAATAAGAAAGGACTTTATTGTGCTTTTATAGATATTGAACATGCTATCAGCTTTGATCGAATGAAAGAGTTAGGAGTTGATACTAGCAAATTAGTATTTAGTCAGCCCAATAGTGGTGAAGAAGCTCTTAACCTAGTGGATATGATGGTTAGGGATGGCAGATTTGCACTAATAGTTGTTGATAGTGTCGCCGCCTTAATTCCACAAGTTGAAATTGAAAAGGATATGGGCGACTCAGTGATGGGCGTCCACGCTAAGTTAATGTCACAAGCGATGCGTAAACTAACAGCACCAACCAGCAAATCTAATACTGCTTTAGTATTTACTAATCAAACTAGAAGTAAGATAGGCGTAATGTGGGGCAATCCTGAAACTACTACTGGAGGAGTAGCTATTAAGTTTTATGCTAGTCTTCGTGTCCGTATGGCTTATACAGGTAAGATAAAGGACGGAAACACTCAGGTAGCCTGTAAAGGCAAGATGGTTGTTGTAAAGAATAAGTTAGCAGTTCCATTTAAAGAAGCCGAATTTGAGATCAATCAAAGTGGCATAGATGATAGTGGAGCACTAATAGACATCTTAGTTAAGACTGGTGTGATTACTAAGAGTGGAACATTCTATAAGTTTGAGGACAATGTTATAGCCCAAGGCTCTAGGTCATTAAGTAAAAAACTTAAAGAAGATGAAGAGTTAAATACCAAAATAATGACTGCATTACACAAACAAGAGAAGTAACCCTTAATATAGAGGTATGTCATTTCTAAACAACTTAAAAGAAAATTTATTTAACTACGGACTTGGAGCTGGTGCTACTGTTCCTGATCCACAACCACAAGTTTCAAAAGATAGAGAAAAAACTAGAAACTATGCTAAGTCTCAAGGGATTAATATTCAGGGTGGAAGTCCGTCATTAGAACAAATTATAGAGTTTGCTAATAGGAGTAAACAACCAACTCCAACTCCACAACCACAAGTATTGGGAGCAACTAATGCTCCTAGCTTAGATTCATATTTTCAAGAAAATGTTTTTCCAACTACTAGAGAAGCTGGATTCCCAGATAAAGTATCTACTGGTATGTTTGCCGCTGAGAGTCGTGATTTGAATGGATTAGGAGCTAGAAGAAACAACCCATATAACATAGGTGCTTATGACTCTAATCCTGACAATGCTTTTGATTATGAATCACCTCAGGCTGGTGTTCAGGCTTTTGTTGACTTATTGATGAATGATCCAAGATATATACAGGCAATGGAGTTGAAAGATGATCCTATGGGTATGCTCCAAGCTATTCAAAATGCTAACTATGCTGGTGATCCTGCTACTTATGGAGAGAGAGCAGATAATGGTTATAACAGCTATTCTGATTTTGTTTCTAATACTCCAGAGTGGCGTTATTACTAATTGGAAGTAGTAATATATTTTTACTAATTGCTTTATTTTATAATTTGTTTCATAATGAAACAATGTTAAAAACAATATTCCCAACCAAAAAACCATTTATAGATAAAAAAGGAAACTTAAACTTTCCAACTGATATGAGATGGGGTGGTGTAACTGGATTAACAATAAGAGAGACACTTTACCTTTTGGCTTATGAAGCAACTAATGGAGATATTAAGCATGAAGTTTTCAAACTTTGGATGTCAAATATGGGTAAGCCTATGAGTAGAACTACTGAGTGGCGTACTAAAAAGTCTTTAGAAAGAAAGGGTTATCTATGAAAAATCCACTAAACTATTATCAATATGATGAATTGATGATTCTTAAAGATGTTTTAGGTAGACCGATTGCTTATCATAGGGTTTATGCAGTTTTTGCAGGAGTTACTGGAGCTGTGTTTTTATCACAAGCTATACATTGGACTCCTAGAACTAGAGATGAAGAGGGTTGGTTTTATAAGAGTAGAAATCAGTGGACTGAGGAAACTGGATTAACGAGGTATGAACAAGAAACAGCAAGAAAGAAACTAAGGAAATTAGGTATTTTAGAAGAGAAAAAAGAGGGGATGCCAAATAAGCTATTTTATAGAGTAAATCCCAGTAGGATGAACTTTTTCCTCTACAACACCTCAAGTACCGACATGGATGGTGGAAACCACCCAACAAGTAGGGTGGAAACCACCCAACTGGAAGGTGGGAAACCAACCAACAGCACTAGAGGGGAAAAACATACCAAAGAAAAACAAAGAGAAAGCAAAGAAGAAAAAATTTCTCAAACCATCAGAGAGGCTGCCGCCTCTCCGAACCTCTCTGTTCCTGAAAATACAGGTGTTAGTCCAAACCTAGTGGAGCACCTTAAAAAGAAGAAAGCTAGAAAGGAAAATAAAGGCAAGTGGAGAAATCCAAACAAACCAACAACAACTACCCAAATTAAACTTACCAAGGAAGAAGGATTGATTATTTCATTAACTGATAATGTAGACAGTAGTGTTATTGATGATTTATCTATGAAATATGAAATTAGCAGGGAAGATGTTATTGAAGAAAAACAAAAATATATTAATTGGGTTATGGGTAGTTCTTATGAACCAAAGGTTTGGGGTAAGGATATGAAGATATATGTAGAGCGTTTTTGTAGTCAAAGGTCTAGTAAAAATAATAAAGTAAAAAGTAGTAAACCTAAAGACATGTTTGAGGAGATAAATGCAATATACAAATGCTTCCCAAGATAAAACAATAGCTTACTTGGCTTTTAGTAGTAAGGATTTAAAATCTGATCTTCAAGAACTTTCTAAGATAACTTGGAGTGAAAAAAATAAAGAAGTTTATAACTTATGTAAGGCTTACATAAAACTAGAAAGCCCAGATTTTACTTTAACTGATTATATTATTGACCAAAGTAAAAATAAAACTCATATAGCAAACCTGTTAACAATCGATTCAGGAATATCTAGCGGTCTAGGTAAGATTAACATGGAAGCTTTGATTGAGTCTCAAGAAAATGCAAATCTTAAAAACACCTTAATAGGATTAAGAGATAAACCAGCCAATGAAGTATTAAAAGAAGTTAAGAACCTTAAAGGTATTAGATCTATTAAGCCTTTAAACTTAGAAGAAGTTAAAGCTCAGAGAATAATTGATCGTAAATATGAAAAACTAGCTCCTTCTACTGGTTTTATAGGATTAGATAGCATTATTAAAGGGTTTGTTTCTGGTCACACAATTACAATGACTGGTGATACTAATGTTGGTAAGACACAGGTCTGTTGTAACTTTGCCTACAACGTCGCTAAACAGGCTAAAAAGGTATTATACTTCTCACTTGAGCCAGACATAACTGTGATAGAGTATTTAGCCTCTATTTGGGCACGTAAGACATTTAACAGTGTTACCGAAGATGATCTAACTCCACCTAAAGGAATTAACATCGATGTTTATACTAAAGAACACGTTAAAACCTTAGATGATATGGTCAGTGTTGTAGAAAATTCAGAACGCTATGACTTAATCATAATTGACCATTTTGGGTATTTCACTTCTATAGGGAACAATAAAACACAAGTTGAATCTAATGCAATGAAGACTATGGCTTCGTTCTCTAAAAGAAATAAAACTTGCGTGCTAATTGTGGTTCATCCTAGAAAAACATCACCAAGTAAAAAACAAAAGGGTTTATCAATACAAGATATTTCAGGTTCGGCTGCTTTTTCACAAGATGCTACCGATGTGTTAATTGTTATGAGGAAGAAAGACGAAGATGATCCTTTAAATATTAAATATCTCAATGATGGTTATATTGCTGTCCATAAGACTAAAGCTGGTGGTAATGGAGCAAGTGCTATCAAGTTTATTGAGGGATCAGCATTAATTATGGAACAAGATGAATATGCTAAAAATGAAAAGAAATTTATAGGTAATGTAATTGACACGCTTACTTAAAACTGATACGATCAGTATGTTGTTAATATGAAAAAAGAATTTTGGAAACCACTGAAAAACTATGAGAATATTTATAAATTCAATTTCGATAGAAAAAAAAGAAAAAATAAGAAAAAACTATAACTGGAATACAATGAGTTTTTTAGATATTTCTAAAAAATATGGAATCAGTAGGTCTTATGCTTGTAGGATAGTTAAATGACGTTCTGTGTGTTATAATAAACATGTTGTTAATATAAGGGTTAATGTACCCACGAAAGGCTAATATGAGTCCAACAGCAAACTGGGGAGACAAACAAAGTTTCTCAGCATCAAAATTTACCAAATTGAAATCAAAAGGAGACAAGATCCAATTCAGGATTCTTGGTAATTACCTTTATGATGGCAAACACTTCATGGGTAATAAAGACAGTGGCAAATGGGAGGGTGAGATTGTTAGATGCCCTAGAATCAATGATGGGGCTGAGTGTGAAATTTGTGAAATGTTCTTTGCAGCACACAGAAATGCTAAAAAAGAAGGGCTCAATAAAGAAGAGACTGAAAAGCTTACAAAGCCATTTAAGCCATCTATTGCTTATTATTTTCCAGTTCTTAATAGAACAACTGAGCAGTTTGAAGTATTCCAAACCACTCCTGGTGTTAAAAATCAAATTGATGCAAAACTAGAGCTTAATCCAAACACATTGCATAGAGATCTTTTAGTTGCTAGAACAGAAGTTCCAGGTAGCTACTACAGTTTAGATATTGTAGATAGTGCTGATACTAAAGAGCTATCTTCTAAAGAAGAAGTTGAGGCTAAAAAGGGTAGAGAAGCTAATATGGAAGAATATGTTAATGGTGCTTCAGGTGATTTTGCAGAAGAAGTTGAGAAAGAACTATGAACTTTTTAGATAAATTTAATCCAAAAACAGAGATCTTCTCTAGCATTGATAAAACTCTTGCACCGCTTGAGAGTAGTGAAAAAGCCTTCAAAGTTTGGGAGATGCTCTTGTCAGTCAAGAAGATACATGACTCATCTTTCCTTGTTTTAGGTAAATTACTAAAAGATGTTAGAGATGACAAAATGTATCTAATAATGGATTATGATAATTTTAGTCAATTCCTGGCAAGCCCAGAACTAGGGTTTTCAAGAGAAAAAGCCTACATGTGTATCAAGACCTATGAATATTACATTGATTATTTAGAAATGGATCCAGAGCATATTGGTGGTATGAACATTTCTAGGTTATCTATGATGGTTCCAATGCTTAAACAAATTGAAGATAAGACCGAGGCTGTTAAAGCTATAGAGGAAATGAATCAGTTAAGACACGGAGATTTTGTCCGTGAGATAAAACAGAGAGCCAACCAAGATGGTAAGCCAACATGCTATTTTTCAGAAGAGCTTGGTAAATGGTATATTGGTTATCACCCAGATACTTGCCATTTGCATAATCTAGGTGATCATGAGCAAAAAGAAACCTAAAAAACTAAAGTTTAGTACAGAGAAGAAGAAAGCGTGGTCGCTTTTTAGTCGTTTTATCCGCCTCAGAGATGCCTTAGCAACCATAGGTAATAACCGCCAATGTAAATGTATCACCTGTTCAGACATCAGAAACATCTATGGTGTTGGCTGTATGCAAGCAGGTCATTTTATCCCAGGAAGAAACAATGTAGTCTTATTCAATGAAGAGCAAGTGCACGGTCAGTGCTTAACCAAACATAGCAATCTTCGTTTATTTAATGGACTTAATAAAAGTATTTCAAAAATAAGGGTTGGAGATAAACTTTGGGGTTTTGATGAAGAAACCTTTAAAAAAAGATTTTGTATTGTAGAAGCTATAAATAATTTTATACCAGAAGAATTATATGAAGTTGAATTAGAAAACGGTAATAAATTTTATGCAACACCAGAACATAGAGTAGTTGCTAGTGGTGGTTGGTATAAAATAAAAGACATATTGCATAATATGTTAGCATATGATATTCTTGAGCTATGAACGCATTATTTGACGAAACAAAATATACTAGGTGGTATGTAACTGACAAGGGCAAACTTTTATCTAGTTCTACTTATCAAGGTGATGGCAAAATTCGTACTAAAAAATCCAATGTTTGTAAAAGGGGTTATTTATACGCAAGAACCTCTAACGGAAACTATCAAATACACAGACTAGTAGCTTCTGCTTTTATAAGTAATCCAGAAAATAAACCTTGTGTAAATCATAAAAATGGAGATAAACATAATAATAATAAGAATAATCTTGAATGGGTAACTCACAAAGAGAATACTCAACACGCTATCAAAAATGGTTTATTTAAACTTAATAAAAAAAATGAAGGTGGTGGAATAAAATATACAAATAAGCAATGTAGAGATGTTTTGAACAGAATTAAAAAAGGTCTTACTTATGTAAAAGCTGGTGAAAAATATAATATGCCATATTCAACTGTAGCTCATTTAGCTAGGGGTAGTAGGAGAAGTGTATGAAAATTAAAAGCATAAAAAAAGTTAAACCACAGCGTGTGTATGCAATTCAGACATCAACTGGAACTTTTATAGCTGATGGTATAGCCACGCATAATTGCTATGTGTGTAATAAAATAAAGAATGGTAATTGGGTTAAGTATGAACGTGTAATGGTTAAACGTCATGGTAGAGCAAAAGTAGAGAAAATGAAAATTGATGCTGAGAAAACTGTTAAAATGACAACTCAAGATATGATAGATATTCAAGCTAAATACAAAAAGAAAATAGAAGACCTTGGCGGTTTTCCTAAAAACATTTGACTATCGGATCGTAAAATGGTATTATAAGATAATGCAAAATCCTAAACAAACAGATGAAAAAACCATTATCAGCAAGTACATGTCTAAACTAGGCAAAAAAGCTGGTATCACTAATAAGAAGAAAGGATCTGCCTACTTTAAGTGGGTTCGATCTCACGGCAAACAAAAGAAGTCTACTTAGCCCCACCTACTTTCTATGACGAATTACCCAACTTTTGAGCGATTTTGTAAACACCCGATGAGCTGATTCCTAGTGCTAATCCGAGCTGTATGTTCGGTAAACCGAACCATTCCAAAGAGCCTAACAAAGCCCCAACCAAAACTGCAATAGAAAATAGAATAAATCTCTTCCATTCAGCTTTTAGTGCAAATTCAACACCATTAATTAACCCGATAATGACAAAAGCTGCCATTGTATACTGTTCAAATTCCATAAATTCTCCTTTTAGGGTTTAAGAGTGATCCCTGTTATTTTATAACCGTTATAAGTCTTTGGCAGACGATCGCTTTGACTGCCATTCTGAGGTTCCTCAACTATTGGTTCTTCCATCAGGCTTTTTATTGCTGCCAAAACTGCTTTATTTTCGCTATTTTCAACTAATCCTAAAGCTTCTACTATTTTTACAGCCTCTAACATTAGTGATTTGGATAATCTTGTCGCGTTTTGTTCGGAAGTTCTAAGTTCAACCAATCTTCTTGCACATTCTTCAATATCTTCTTTAATTTTTGATGGCTCGTTATAACCCATCTTTTTAAATTTATCATACTTGGTGCTTTTAGTGACAAGCTCCTCAAAGACCTTCTTTTTTACTGGAATAGTATCTGGCATAGTTTCTCCTATAAGTAGTAATTGATTGATTGTTCCGCTATAACCATTAGCTTTATTTCTTGGTTTTAAATAATAACCCCAGTGGAGGTGCGGACCAGTTGACCAGCCCGTGTTATCAGTGATGCCTATATAGTCACCCTGCTTAACTACGTCACCCACCTTGACCATTAATTCTTTGTGGTGACCTAGAATTGAACCCTCTTTGTCATTTTCAATTTTGACGTACCAACCATAGCCATTAGTATTATTGCTAGCTTCAATTATTTTACCTGTGTGGGGAGCATAAGATTTACCATAAGTAGCTCGTTTTCCGTTGTCATCAAAAACTCTATAATCTACTCCGTTATGACCAGAAAGACCAAATCTCCTGTAGATAGCTTCATTAACACCCCAATCCTGAGTGATATGAACTTTTTTAACTGGATGTATTAAACTCATTTTAATCAGTAATAATTCCTAATTCTCTCATTATAATTGCTTGGTTCTTATCAATATTAATTACTTTTTCTTGTATGTCTTTAACTACACTAACCACTTCTAAAAAAGAATTTTTATTTATTTGCTCTCTATCAACCATTGCTTCAACGTCTTTTTTAAGAGAGGTAAACGCAATTACTCCAGTTGCAACTATTCCTAAAATTGCTAACCAGAATTTGACATCAGATTTAGTTATTAGTGAATTTGACATAATTCTTTTTTTCAGCTGAATTGAATCTTTGGCGAAACAGCTTTTCTATTTAATATATTACTTAGAAGCATATCACCTTCGCTACTTGTTTGTGAAACACCTCCTGAGTGAGTTGCTAATAGATTTTTAACAGACTTTAATTCTGAGTATTTTGGCAGATCGATCTTGAATAATTTTAGAGCTTGAGCATAACTAAGCTTCTTACCACCACTACCACCGCTAGTGCCACCACTACCACCGCTAGTGCCACCACCACCACTGTATGACTTTTTAAAATAGAACTCATCT
>Ga0222628_1000937_pt1 | contig 10586 bp, 10 predicted proteins | sample AntAcemetageno95_FD_179860 | JGI IMG/M metagenome (GOLD analysis project Ga0222628, IMG submission 179860) | Saline water microbial communities from Ace Lake, Antarctica - #95 | ecosystem: Environmental > Aquatic > Non-marine Saline and Alkaline > Saline | place: Antarctica: Ace Lake | collected... | reverse complement strand
TACCAATATCTTCATAAAATAATCCTCCTAAGTTCATTAGATTTTGTATACTACTTCTTGTAACATATTTACTTATCTTTTGATAACTCTTCAATGAATGTAAAAACTCTAAATAGTTTTCCCTTCTTCATTTCAGGATATTGATTTATCATGTCATTAAAAGTATGAAACCATAGTTGATAGTCTTCAAATTTGGCGTAGGATTTTAAACTTTTATTTTTGATACTCCATGGTTTTAATCCAGCATAATGAATCCCGTTTAAAATATCAATTTTTGGATATCCATTAAATGAAGAATATTTCAAATCCATGTTAGTCCATTTTCCACTTAACTTCAATGTGATATATTGCATCTCTGGCCAATTGTACTTTGAAATTTCGTGTTGAATATCAACATTAGATACATCATCTAAAATGGAATTGTATAATTCCATTGTCGGTTGAAATAGCATCAATGAAGCATTGATTCCCATATTCTCTTTGTCTAATTTTACTCTATCTGTTATATCCTTTGGAATCATGGTTCCATGAGGGTATTCCTTATAAATTTCGTGCCATACCCAGGTGCCATTACTTTCAACGCTCTCTGGAATGATATATTTCCCGTTTGAATACTCTAAACAATACTCTTTTTTCTCATTAATGATACCTGCTGGAGCTGGCAATAAGAATAAATCATCATAGTTCTTTATAGGCAATACATCACAATCTGCAATAATAATTTTCTCGTATTTTTTATGTAGGTCACCATCTTTTCCTAATCTAAAGGCATTGAATCTGGAAAAAAGAAATGGTCGATCTTGTCTCTCATGTCTTCTTTCATGAGCAACATACACTTCTTCCATAACAATTACATCATCATATATAATTTTAAGAATATCAATTGCACTCTTAGAAATGTTATCCGAAACAATACATATTAAATCATATTTTGTCTTTTGTAGTTTAAGCCCATACGCAAATACTAAAGCTCCTGGTAAATAGGAATCATTTCTAATTATAAATGTTACATATGCATATTTATTCATGGTAACCATCCTTAATTTGATAATGATTTGCTATACATATTATATTATACACTAAACTATTACATAAAAAAAAAGAGTTCTTGTGAACTCTTTTAAAAAATCCTATTCATCTTTATTTAGATCATCCAAATCATCTTCATCAGAATCATCTAACTTTGGATTTTCTATAGCTTCTTTCACTAAGTCCTCAAACATTACTTTTAGCTCTTTTTCTCCCATAAATGGATAGAGTGCAGCTTCGTGAACACCCTTTACAGTTCCATTTTTAATCCCATTAGTTATTTTCTCGATTGTTTTCTTTGATGCAAATGGTAATACATATGTTAATTGCTTTCCAAGATTCTTTTCAATCATTAAATCTACTAATTCGTCTAAATCGCTATCATTCAGGAACGGAAATAACATTACAAGTTTAATCCCTGTCACTTCTTTATTTATAATTTTCATTGCTAATTCTTTTATGTCATCATCACCCAAGAAAGGTAATATTTTCATTAATTTACTCATTTGGTATTCTCCTTATATTATTTTCAAATTTTGTTAAAAACAATTCAATAATTAATGTATCATTCAATCGTTGTAAATCTGTTGAGATATAATGTCTCGTTTCAATAATTCTTTCATGTTTCATAGTATCACTCCTTTTCTATGAGGGAGTCTAAACTCGTATGTTCCCGATTTGTAGTGCGATAAGACTAAATTTTGTTCTGCTTGTGAAAGTTGATGAAATATTTTTGATAAATCAAATTTGAATTTTTTTGAAAGTATTATTCCCAAAATATAAGTTCTTTCCTTTGCGCTTAGAAAAGACCATACGATTTCAAGAGAAATTTTTACCTTCCTGCTGATGATTTGATCAATAATCATCTTGCGTTCATCTTTGCTTAACAGGTAGAAGATTCTTTCCACTTCATCATCTAACTTATCCATCTTAAGAAACCTACTTATTATTGCTTCTCGAGGATAATTCTTGAATTGTGATTCGTAATCATGCTCTGAAATTTCAGAGTCATCGAGCAAATAATCAATTGCCACTTTAAATATCTTTGTTAAATCATATAGTATTTCAATGGATGGAATACTCTTTCCATTTTCCCATTTACTAACTGCTTGATGTGTGACAAATAATGTTTCTGCCAATTCATTTTGTTTCATGTTATGTTGTTTTCTGAGTTCACTTATTTTAGTTCCAATTTTTTCTAAATTGAGCATCTCTTACCTCCTTACAATTTCATTATATAGGAATATATTCTAAACATCAAGCAACCAGTGGTTGATTAAATAAGAACATACTTATTGCACTATATTTATTATACTATTTTAAACGTATAAAGTAAAAAACTATATGTTAAGAAAAGATTCCGAAATGATATTAACAAAATATTGTTCAAAATGTCTTTGTAAATCAATCATTATCTGTAAAATCTTTTTCAAAAACAACAAATATCTATGATATAATAAATATTAGTTAAATAACTAAATCAAAAGAAGAGGTGAATTAATTGAAATCTAAATTAAGTGCTTTTTTAAGTCAGCAAAAACCGGTCTTAAAAAACATAATTACTGATTTAAGCAAGGAATTCCAGTATGTGAGTATACTGGGAACAGACAATCTAGGGACGGTCTATAGTGTTTCTAGAATGAATACTAGTGTAAGTGATTCTAAATGGTCAGAAAGAGGATTTGTTGCTAGGGTCTACAACGGAACCAACTATAGTGAGTATTCATTTAATGAATTAAATGATATCGAAGCAATAAAAAATGAAATTCGGAAAGTTGCATTAAATGATATAAATACTTACAAAAAAAACAATCTAGAATTTATGCAGTTTCCACTTATTCATGATGAAAATATCGTTCAAGAGTTCCATTCCGAGTTCGAAGTTGATCCTTTTGAAATTTCAGCTCAAGAGAAACTAGAACGCCTAACTAAAATAAAAGATGAAGGTCTTACAAAATGTGATAAGTTCATTGATTTTAGAACGTCTTTTGAAGAAGTAAAACTATCTAAAATATTCTTATCTACAAACAAAGATTTATCTCAATCAATCTTATATACTGTTATGTATTTAGTACCAATTGGACGTTCAGAAAGTGGTATCAAGTATAACTTTGCTGGGTTTAGTGGTTTAAAGGGATACGAAATCTTTGAAGAAGCTATCAGCAAAATCGATTATGCTAGCCAAAGTGTTATTGATTTATTTGATGCAAAACCTGTAGAACCAGGTGAATATGAAATTATTTGTGATCCATCAGTAAGTGGTTTAATTGCCCACGAAGCATTTGGACATGGTGTAGAAATGGATATGTTTGTTAAAAACAGAGCTAAGGGTGAAGAATACATTAATAAATATGTAGCATCTGAAATATTGAATATGCGTGACGGTGCTCTAAGTGAAACAGAAGTTGGAACATATTTATTTGATGATGAAGGAACTTTAGGAACGGATACATTGGTAATCGACAACGGAATACTTAAATCTGGAATAAGTGACTTACTAAGTGCATTACAATTAGGAACAAAACCTACTGGCAATGGTCGTAGAGAGAGCTTTGAAAGAAAAGCATATGCTAGAATGACCAATACATTCTTTGAAAGTGGAGATCAAACATTAGAAGAAATGATTAAAACAACAAAAAATGGATATTTGCTTGAAGGATTTTTTAGTGGAATGGAAGACCCAAAAAACTGGGGTATTCAATGTGTAATTGCAAAAGGTAAAGAAATCATTGATGGAAAGTTCACAGGAAAGGTAATCAGTCCAGTAACGTTAACGGGCTATGTTCCAGACTTATTAAAATCCATTTCGATGGTTGCTAATAGTAAAGTAGAGTTAAGCGGTACTGGAGCGTGTGGTAAAGGACATAAAGAATGGGTAAAAACATCTACAGGCGGCTCATATATTAAAGCTATTGGGAGGTTAAGTTAATGAATCATATAATTCAAATTTTAAAGAATCATACTAGTGTTGACGAATGGAGAATAAATAGTACTACTATTCATTCGACAGAATTGTTTTTCATTAAAGATAAACTTCAAATGAATCGAGCAAAGGATGTAGAAAACATCATGCTGACTGTTTACAAAAATTTTGAAGCTGATGAAAAGAAATATAAAGGTTCTAGTACAATAAAAATTAATCCTACTGATGATGAAAGTCAAATTAGTGAGAAAATAGATCAATCAATTTTATCTGCTTCTTTTGTTAAAAATGATTTCTATACTTTACCAACCCCCACTAAGAAAAAAACTCCCAAACTAGAAAGTCAATTCCAAGATGGAGATATTGTTGAAACCATAAGTGAACTTGTAAAAGAGTTATATGAAGAGGAGAAACACTCTTCTGCTTTTGTGAATTCAACGGAATTTTTCATTGATAAGAGAATGCACCAAATTTTAAATAGTAATGGCATTGATGTTTCTTTTGAATCCTATTTTGGTATGTTAGAATTGATTACTGAAGAAAATGGTGAAACGGAAGCAATCGAATTATTTGATATTGTTAATTTTAATGATTTTGATCGCGATTTTATAAAAGAAACTATAAAAGAACAATTAGAGTACACATCATTAAGAGCGAAAGCTATTCCGCTGCCTAATGTGAAAGATATTCCTGTTATTATAAGAGGAAAATCTATGAATGAATTTTGGGATTACTATCTTGCACAAACAAGTGCATCCATGAAATTCCAACATTTACATGATAATAATATTGGTGATAATATTCAAGGTGAAGATATATTAGGTGATACTGTTTCTATCAATCTAAAAGCAGTAATACCGAATTCTGTGAGAAGCCGTTTCTATGACGATGAAGGTGTGTTTCTAAAAGATGTTGTCGTCTTAGATAAAGGTATTATAAAAAACATCATCGCTACGAATCGTTTTGCATACTACTTTGATTTACCTGTATCAGGTAATCTTCAAAATATAGAAATTCACGAAGGCTCTATGCAAGAAAATGAATTGCGTAAAGCCCCTTATCTTGAAGTGATTTCTTTTAGTGCATTCCAAATGGACCCTATGACTGGCTTCTTCGGTGGAGAATTCCGTCTAGGTATATATCATGATGGCAAAAAAAGTATTCCAGTAACGCTTGGTACCGTTTCTGCAAATATTAAGGATGCTCAAAAAGAGATGTTCTTTTCAAAAGAGCGGGTTCAATCCAATAATATTATCACTCCAAGAATTGTCAAGTTTAATAAAATGACAATTGCTGGTAGCTAAACCAATAAAGGAGAATATAATTATGAAGATTATTTCAACAAATAATGCTCCAGCAGCTGTTGGACCATATAGTCAAGGCATACTTGTAAAAGACACGTTATATGTATCAGGTCAAATTCCTTATATTCCTGACACTATGAAACCAGCTGGTAGTACAATTCAATCCCAAACCTTACAAAGTCTTAAAAATGTATTAGCTATTGTTAAGGCTGCGGGCCTAGAAAAAGAAGATATTGTGAAATGTGGAGTCTTTCTACAAGATTTGAATATGTTTAAAGACATGAATAGTGTGTATGCTGAGTTTTTTGGTAATCATAAACCAGCTAGATTTGCTGTGGAAGTAAGACGACTACCTTTAGATGTATTAATTGAAATTGATGCTATAGCAGTTCAAAAATAACATAAAAAAACACTTAAAATTTTAAGTGTTTTTTATTACTTCATATTTAGATAAATAATTATAGTTATTTTGGTTCTGTGAACTCAACTCTGTTTCTCCCTGATTCTTTTGCTTTATACAAATTGTCATCAGCGAATTTAATTAAGTTTTCAATGTTAAGGGCTTTATTATCAGGATATGCAGATACACCCGCGCTTATAGTGATACGTAGTTCTTGATCGAGGTTATGAACAACATTCTCTTCGACTGTTCTTCTTATTTTTTCAGCTAAGTCAACAGTTGTTCTAAGAGATGCGCCTGGCACAATTACTAAGAATTCTTCTCCACCAAATCGAACTAATATATCCCCTTCTCTTATGCTTTCTTGAATTAATCGACAAAGATTGATTAGAACCAAATCACCAACTAAATGTCCGTAAGTATCATTCACGGATTTGAATTTGTCGATATCAATCATCATTAACCCAAATGGGTATTCGCTTCTCAATGCTCTAGCCAATTCTTCATTCAATCGTTGCATTCCAAATCTACGGTTATATACTTTTGTTAATGAGTCGTATACTGCTAATTTTTGTATTTTTTGATGAATTAATGCATTATTCATTCCTAATGCTAACCCATGGCTATATGTAATTAAGTTATTTTTCAATTCTGAACTGATGTTAGTTGCGCTAGCTATTAAAATAACACCAATTATATTATCATTGTAAATTAGTGGAATCGTTAAAATCACTTTAGGAATAAAACTTACAACTCCTCCATCAATTTTAATCGTATCATTTAGCTCTATCTCAATAGGAATTTTTGATTCAAAGCTTTCTTTAATTATTTCTCCATCAATGATAGATTTTGTATCTTTTATTAAATATGAACTCGCTACCTCAAGATAACCCCCTTGATCAATGACAACCATGCCAGCACTAGCATTTGAATATCGAATTAAATGTACTAAAGCTTTATTTGATAATTTTTTATAGTCTAATTCTGTTGTAAAAATCTTTGTGAATTCTCTTATCGATTTTTCATTTTGTTGAGAAGTTAAGAATGACTTAATTAGTTTGTTAAATGAATCACTTGATTCGCCAATCTCATCATCGGAATCAACTTCTATTAAGCACTCATTTAAACAATTGACATCATCATTGTCATAGTCTTTGTCTTCAATATGTTTAATAGCTTTTTGCATAGATTGAGATAACGTTTTCAATTTCTTTCCAACGAGTTTTTTTGCAAGATAATAATTAAAAAGTCCCACTACTAACCCAGCAGATAGACAAGACAATATAAATAATGCATTTAAAACTTCCTCTTTAGCAATACCAAGCAACAGTGAAAACGGAATAAACAACGCCCCAACGATGAGACCAAAAAACATCATAAATATTGCTAAATCCCAAAATATTTTTCTTGTAATTTTCATATGAATTCTCCTAAAATATTTGTCTTATATTTAAAATATATGTATTTCTCAATTATATTATATCATATAAAATAATTGAGAATCTTGAACTTCAAAAAAATATCCATAACCCTTTACAATTTTTTTGCAAAAAATAATACAAGCCCTCAACATGAAGGCTTGTTTGTTAATTTTTATAATATTTCCTCAATATTCATTCTTATTTCTCCCGGAGTTACTTTTGATGGGAATCGGTTTATTATTACTCCTTCTTTATTGATTAAGAATTTTTCAAAGTTCCACTTAATTTTATCTCCTTGTTTAACAGGAGAGTTTTCAATCAAATGCTGGTAAAATTCACTACGATTTTTTCCGTTTACATTTATTTTACTAAACATTGGAAATGTTACTCCGAAGTTTAATTGACAAAAACCTAATATTTCATCATTCGTGCCTGGATCTTGTCTTAAAAATTGATTGCATGGAAATCCTAGAATAATAAAATCTTTGTCTTTATATGTTTTGTACAGATTTTCTAACCCAGCAAATTGTTTTGTAAAGCCACACTTGCTAGCAGTGTTTACTATCAATAATGTTTTTCCTTTAAACTCGTTTAGTAGAATGGTTTCTCCATTCATCTTTTCTACTTTTATATCATAAATATTCATATCTATCACCTCACACTTTAATTATATCACTAGAAGATAATATATCAATTAATACGCAAAAAAAAAGCATTTATGAAATTCACAAATGCTTTTTTATAATTAAACTGTTCTTTTTCTTTGCGGCTTTAATGCTAAGTCAGGAGTGTTAAGCTTAATTGCTTTCCTCACTTCATTCATGTACTCTGTAGTTTCTTTCTTCTTTGCTTTGCTATATAGATAATCATCTATAGCAACTGCTGCTCTGTGTCCATCTGCTACAGCTGTAATAATATCTGGACCTCTAAAGATATCTCCACCAACAAATAGCCAGTTAGCACCTTCAACTTGCCCAGTTTCACTTGCTTTAATTTTACCATGTTCAATTGTTATTACTTTTTGTAAGTCTTCTGGTAAATAATCAAAGTCTGGAGCTTGTCCAATAGAGAAGAATAATTGATGACCCTTTAATATTGTTTCTTTTTTCTTATCAAACTCAGGGCTAAATTTACCATTCTCATCATAAACTCTAGTACATTCCCAAACTTTTAATCCTTTAATTTCTCCATCTTTTATAATGACTTCTTGTGGACCGTTTCCAAAGAAGAATTGAATTCCTTCTTCTTTTCCTTCAATATATTCATCATCACTAGCTGGTAGAATATCTAGACTTTCTAGAGATGTTAGTTTTACATCTGCTTTACCATACTTCAACGTTTGTAATCGTATTAAGTTTCTAGCAACATCAAATGCAACATCTCCTCCACCAACAACGATAGCAGACTCTTTAATATTCATATCTTTAAGTTTTAAGTCGCCTCTTGCAAAGTCTCTTGTAAGTGGTAAGAAATCCATAGCTCCCATAATTTCAGGGTGATCAGATCCTGGTATATTTAATAATTTTGCCTTAAAGAAACCAGTACCTAGAAATACTACATCATAATTTTTCTTTAATTCATCGAAAGTTATATCTTTACCAACGCGAACATTAGTCTTAATATTTACTCCCATTTCTTTTATAAAATTAATGTCTTTTTTAACGGCATAATCAGGAATTCTATATTCAGGAGCTCCATAACTCATAACTCCACCTGCTCTTGATTTCTCTTCAAAAACATCAACTTTATAACCCAAACCTCTCAGGTAATATGCGACACTAAGACTGGCAGGCCCAGAACCAGCTATGGCGATTTTCCCATTGATTACTTCAGAAACTGGTTCTAAGAAAATCTTCTTATACATATCATCAGGAGCGCTATCTATAATATAACGTTTTAACCAACGAATTGCAATTGCTTCCCCTCTTACTGCAATCGCACAAGAAGTTTCACAATTGTGCGTGCAAACTCTACCACATACTCCAGGTAAAGGATTTGTTTCATATACTTGTCTTAATGCTCCTTCAATATCATCTTCCCAAATGGCTTTTATATATTGTGGAATATTCATTTGAACTGGACATGATGTTGTACAAACACCACATTCCACACATCTCGCAGCTTCTTGTCTTGCATATTCTTTTGAATATCCTCTTACTACTTCAATATAGCTATTAAGACGATCCTTAGGTTCTACATGTTCCATCTTAATTCTTTCTAAGTCCAATAAGTCAGTCGTTTCATTTTTAACATACCCTAATTCAACATCTTCGCCTTGCCATTGTGCAACTGGCATTAATATAAAACTGTCCGGGTTTGAATCTGAAAAAATATACTCTTTACTCATTTTTAATGATTCCGTTGTACAAGTATCAACACATAATGCACAGAAACAACACCTTCCATAATCAATTACTGGTCGTTGTTGAAGTTGTCCTGCGACTAATGGTAAATCTGTTCTCTCCACCATTGTAATAGCTTCTGTAGGGCAAATTTCACCACAAGTTCCACAACCAATACATTTTTCCCAATCATTTACATGAAACCCTCTTAAATTATCAGGGGCTGTTCTTGGCGCAGAATCTAGTCGAGATTTAATTCTAATCAAACGATTATCATTTAAATAACTAGCATTTTTCTTAGTGAAGATTGTTTTCATTGGATGAGTCACAGGTTTCTTAAAGAGATATTTAAAATGTCTTAAAGGTTTAAAAATACTAGCTTTTGGATATTTCTTTTCATTGTCCATAATCTCTCCTCCTATCGATCTATTTCAGGAGAACAAACTCCCATAGTATCTACCCAAAGGGCAGCATCATCTATTCTAGTACCAGGTAAATATTTTTCTATACCTAATAATCCTTGTGGATAACTAGCTCCACGCACTCCTACACGATAAGGATGTGTTCCTCCATTAGAAACCACATAATATCCAAATTCGCCTCTACTAGACTCAACTGGACTATATGCATATCCTTTTGGAACTGTCCATCTCATTGATTGACCTCTACCAGGTTTTACCCTAACTGGACCTTCAGGCATTTTTTCAAAACACTGCCTGATAATTCTGATTGATTGAATCAATTCTTTCAGTTTAATATCAAGTCTACTTCTTGCATCACTATAATCTGAAACAGGTACATCAAATTCAACTTGATCATATCTTGCATAAGGTAGAACTTTACGAAGATCATAAGGTTTATTTACCGCGGATCTCATTCCAATACCAGTAACTCCAAGTTCCCATACAACTTCTTCTGGTAACATAATAGTATCTTTAACCCGTACAATAATACTTGGGTTATTCACACCCAAATCACGATATTCTTCAATTCTAGATTCTAAACTATCCATAAATTCGTGAAGATCTTTTTCAATGCCTTTTGGTAAATCCTGTCTAACACCACCAATAACTATATACTGATGATACACTCTAGCTCCAGTGATTTTTTCAAAAATATCAAGCATACTATTTCTATCGGCATGAGCGTGATACATTATTGTATAGT
>Ga0222628_1000936_pt1 | contig 10602 bp, 10 predicted proteins | sample AntAcemetageno95_FD_179860 | JGI IMG/M metagenome (GOLD analysis project Ga0222628, IMG submission 179860) | Saline water microbial communities from Ace Lake, Antarctica - #95 | ecosystem: Environmental > Aquatic > Non-marine Saline and Alkaline > Saline | place: Antarctica: Ace Lake | collected... | reverse complement strand
CATTCATATGTTGAATACAAGGCCCCTGAGAACAGCTATTGGAGTGTCGACACTGTCACCACCAACTATCGCTACTATGGGAATGCTGAAGTTTATGACAGTCGTGTTTACCTTCTCGGTGGTGGCGGAACCCAGCCCTTTTCCGTGGAGATCTTTCATCCCGGAAGTGGAACCATCACTCTGGGGGCCGACATGCCAGCCACACATAGAAACGGTGGTTCCGTCCTGTATGAGGGCAAGATCTATATGGTCGCAGGGAGTGACAATGAGACTGGCGCGTTCATCGATCGTGTTGATATCTATGATATCTCCAGCAACACTTGGACTGTGGGTGCACCACTGCCACTGGCCATGCAGACTGAAGCTGTCGTTGTTGGTGATAAGATCTATGTCATGGGAGGCTATGATAGCAGTACTCGAAATGAAGTTTTTGAATATGATATTACTGGTAATTCATGGAGTCAGATCGGCACGATGCCTGAGCCTACCAGTGCCCACCGCCTGGCAGCCTATAATGGATTCATTTACGTGGTCGGGGATTTTGCTGATCTAGACCGCATCATGCGCTATACTATAGCCGATGGAAGCTGGGTGGTTTATGACAGCAATTTCATTGGGCGCCGTCACGCTTCTGTGGTGATCAATAATGACCGGCTATACATCATCGCTGGAAATTCAAGCCATAATGGTGTTTATCAGTACTATCGTCTGGTCCAAAGTATTGATCTTAGCAATGTTGTCTCGGTGGCAAGTCGTCCTGGCGTTCAACCCTCGCGGGCTCAGCTGGGACAAAACTTTCCCAATCCCTTCAACCCAACCACATCTATTCGGCTCTTTATGGACCACGCCAGTGACGTGGAAATCACGATCTTTAACTTAAAAGGTCAGCAAGTGCGGAGTCTTCATGCCGCCCCTCTGGCTTTTGGCGAACATGAGATCACCTGGGATGGCCGCAACGATGCTGGTCTTGAACTTGCCAGTGGTCAATACATGTACACCCTTAAAACGCCTGAGGAGACCCAGAGCAAAAGAATGCTCCTGCTCCGATAATTCTCTTTTCGTCAATCAAAAAAAGAGGCTATCCCAAATGGGCGGCCTCTTTTTTTTGTTATAGGGGTATCAAGTCAACTAATTGACTTGTATATGTTATTGTTAATACGACAGTTGCATCTGAAGAAGCCCTTTGCAAATTAATTGCTACTGCCCAACCTGATGAAGCGATGGATAAAAGAGCGAGGGGGAAACAGAAAAATCATTTGACTGTCTCTGGTAGACCAATTTTAGCCCTTCAGCGTTAAAAATGATACGATCCTCAGAACGGGTTTTATATAAATCCGTGTACATCTGTGGATAATAATGTGAAGAGCCCATCTCAAGTTCTGAGACAGCCTCTTTTTTTGTGCATTAGATCAACCCCGTTTGTGGAATGACGTCTTAAGAACATGTGATTTGCTTTTCTCAGGAGCCAGACTACCTTTCAGATTCATGAAATTAGCCACAACCATATTGTTACTTATCATCCTTATCTCCGGCTGTGAACTTTTCACCCCTCGAGATTCTGAACCTCCCATCGGGTCCAGTGACCCCTACGCCTGGAAACCACCGACGGCCCCAGAGACGGTTTTGGAGAATTTTTCCAGCGCCTTCCCTGCCCATAAATTGAATTACCATCTTGATGGACTAAGCTTTGATCCCGATGGAGATGCTGGTTTTGTCTTCTTTCCAGACCAGGGCGTGGCTGTTTCGCAACCGGGTGTCTTTGATGCCTGGGGCTATGATCAGGAAGAGAATTTTATCACCAAATTATTTCAGGTTCTGGATGAAAATGACCTCCAAAGACTGGATTGGACCCTCGTACAGTCATCCTCATTAGAAGATCGTCACGAGATCATTGCAGATTATGAAATCTCTTTCGCTTATGTAGAAACCCGTGGCGCTCTCCCAGACAAACTGGGCGGGCAAGCGACTTTGACCTTGGTCCAAAACACTGACCTCCTATATGAAGTCTCTGTTTGGCAGGATTTGAAAAATGATACACTCCCTTGCTGGAGTGATTTGAAGACCCTGGTTCAATAAGATGTTAACCCTCCGAAACCTTGTCCTTCTGGCTTCACTCATGCTGTTGAGTGCCTGCTGGAACCCCTTTGCCCCCACAGAGGGTCCCTTGGACGGTGTGGTCTCATTGACCCTCACCGAGCAACGCAATCCTGACGAGGTCCTCCAGAATTTTCGTTATGCCTATGTCTACCGAGACAGTCTGGTCTACAGCGAACTCTTAGACACCAGCTTTATCTTTGTATATGAGGATCCCAATCTGGGCGGGGCTGGTGGCTATAGCTTTTGGGGACGAGACACCGAATTGAGGACCACGGGCCGCTTGTTTCGCACTTTCGATAATTTCACCCTGGTCTGGAATGCGACCATTGCCCTGGATACGCTTCAAAATGGGAGAATCAGCATGACCAAGACCTTCGACCTATCCATCGGTGGAGATACCTTTCTTTCGGGAAATGCCATCTTCGATTTTGTCGGTGATTCAACGGGAACCTGGCGCATCAGTCGCTGGGAAGATGAATCCTTCTATTAAAAAGGCCTCCTGGCGCTAATCTTTTCCAGGGATAACCCCTCAACCGAAAAGCTATCGACCCAACTTAAAAGACACCTCTCAAGGTTTGACATTGCCATGCGTGGCTATAAATTCTTAGCAAGTAAAAAGGACCTGTTATGATCGTTTTGAATAAAGTATTCCACTTTTGTGCCGCCCATCAGTATTTCAACCCCAGCTTTAGTGCTGCTGAAAATGAAGCCGCTTTCGGTGAGGATCTCCGGCTCCATGGACACAATTATATCCTGACCATTTCCGTAACGGGAGCGGTTAATCCCGCCACTGGTTTTCTCATGGATTTGGGACACCTGAAAGAGGTGGTAAAAGAACATGTTATCAAGCATGTGGACCACAGTCAGATCGAATTGGATATTCCCTGGTTTTCCGGAAAGCAACCCTCCACAGAAAATATGGTGGTGTGGATCTGGGAACAGATCGATGCCCACTTAAACAGTGGCTCACTGCATAGGGTTCGGCTTCAGGAAACACCAACGATCTATACTGACTATTACGGTCCTCAATAACACGTTTTCACCGGCGAATTGATCACATCAGTTGATCCTTGTAAAGGATGACCTATGACATATTTCAATGATTCACCCACCCCTGAGATCGCCCAACGGCGAGAGCGGGTCTTCTTGGTTTTAGCGGGGCTGTTCTTGGGCACTCTCGCCATGTTAAACATTCTCGGTATTAGTCGCTTTATCAAGCTGTTCACTTTGCAGTTGGATAGTGGCGCAGACATTGTTTTTGCCGTCGCTGTCGGCGTACTGCCTTATCCCTTAACTTTTCTCGCCACTGACTTGATCAGCGAGCTCTATGGCCGCAAACGGGCAAATTTTGTGGTTTTTGTGGGGCTGATCCTCAACCTGTGGGGCATCTTTATTATGTGGATCGGTGGAATTATCCCCGGTTTTGAAGAAGTCTCCGCAACGGGAGAGCTGGTCCGGGACGCCGCGGGACGCCTCCCTGTATTTTACGAAGTACGAGCTCTGACATTCGGGGCGGTTACCGCCTCCATGATCGCCTATCTGGCCGCTCAGTTCGTCGATGTTTATATGTTCCATTTCTGGAAAAACCTCACCAAGGGCAAGCACCTCTGGTTACGAAACAATGGCTCAACTCTGGTTAGTCAATTGGTTGATACGGTGGCCGTAATCCTGGTGACCCATTATTACGCCAAAGCCCTGCCAGTTGACCTGGCCCAGCCAATTATGGGCCAACTCATGATATTTATCTTTTCCGGATATACCTTCAAAATATTGGCTGCCCTTATTGATACCGGTCCTTTTTACCTTGGCGTACATTATCTTTCACGCTACTTAGAGATAGACCCCCTGGCTGATTACCCGGGTGAATCGACATCCCAGACATAGGAGATCCCCTTGTGGATACTAAAAAAATTGAGTTACTGACGAGAGACCTGCTTACCGAGATCGGTGAAGATCCTGATCGTGAAGGACTGGTTCGGACCCCCCTGCGCGTGGCAAAAGCTTGGGATTTTATCGTCCGTGGATATGACCAAAACCTGAAAGAGGTCCTAAACGATGCGATCTTTGAAGACAAGTGTTCTGAAATGGTTGTGGTGCGTGATATAGAGTTCTACAGTATGTGTGAACACCATATGCTACCCTTCTTCGGAAAAGCCCATGTGGCTTACATTCCACAGGGGAAAGTCATCGGCCTTTCTAAAATTCCTCGCATTCTTGATCTCTACTCCCGTCGTTTACAGATTCAGGAGCGCATCACCCACCAGGTCGCTGAAGCCCTGTACCAACTTTTAGACCCTGCTGGTGTGGCTGTCGTGCTGGAAGGTCGTCATCTTTGTATGCAAATGCGGGGCGTGGAAAAGCAGAACTCCTTTGCGACCACGTCGGCCATGTTGGGTGAATTTCACGATGACGCAGAAACAAGGGCTGAGTTTTTAAGTATCATAGGTCTACGGAACCTATAAGGCCTTCGGCCAACCAGAACCGTTTAACCAAAGAGAGTAATCATGCCAGATAAGCTCAAACAACTATTTCAAAACCATTTCAAAGAGCCCTCTTTTGAGATCTCGCCCCTGCCTGCCCACGGATCAAACCGTGATTATTTCAGGATCACCAGCACCAAAAAGTCGGTGATCGGAGCCAAAAATCAGGACCGTCTTGAGAACGAGGCCTTTGTATCTTTCTCTAAACATTTCCATGAAAAAGGGCTCTCAGTTCCGGAGATCTATGCTGAAGATCTGGACAATAATGTCTATCTGCAGCAGGACCTGGGTGATGAGACACTGTTTGATTATTTGCTCAAGGTTCGCAAGGGACGGTCTGACTTTCCACCAGAGCTCTTGAAAGTCTACGAAGAGATTGTAACCTTGTTGCCTGAATTTCAGATTAAGGGTGGGCAAGGCCTGGACTATGGCAAATCATACCCCCACCACAGTTTCGACCGCCAATCCATGATGTGGGACCTAAACTATTTTAAATATTACTTTCTGAAGTTGGCCCATATCCGCTTTAACGAGAAGGACTTGGAGCAGGACTTCAAGACTTTTACAGACTTTCTACTCCAGGCCGATGGTCAACACTTTCTCTATCGTGATTTTCAATCGCGGAACATCATGCTCCACGAAGGAAAACCCTGGTTTATCGATTATCAAGGGGGGCGACAGGGGGCCTTACAGTATGACATTGCCTCCTTGCTTTTTGACGCCAAAGCCGACCTTCCTTTTGACGTTAGAGAACATCTTCTGGAGCACTACCTGGATGCTGTGAGTCAATTAATCCCTGTTAATCGCGAGCTCTTCACCAGGCATTACTATGCCTTTGTTTATATCCGCATCATGCAAGCCATGGGTGCTTATGGCTACCGTGGCTTTTATGAACGGAAAACCCATTTTCTCCAGAGCATCCCCTATGCAATTCGCAACCTGGAATATCTGGTTCGCAAGATCGACCTGCCCGTTGAAATACCCGTCATGCTGGATGTCTTCAAGCAGCTGATCCAATCATCTGCTCTAAGAGAATTTGGCAAAGCCAAACTGCGGCTCCGCGTGCGGGTCTCAAGCTTCTCCTATAAACATGGTGTTCCTGTGGATGAGAGAGGCCATGGCGGTGGTTTTGTGTTTGATTGTCGTTTCCTACCTAACCCCGGTCGCGATGTCGCCTATAAAAAACTAAATGCTAACGACCACCCTGAAGTGGTTGAGTGGTTCGCAGACAAGCCTGACATGGATCGCTGGCTTAAGCGGGTCTTCACCATGGTGGATGCCGCCGTTAACAGCTATGAAGAGCAGAACTTTACTGACCTTATGATCACCTTTGGATGTACTGGCGGTCAACATCGTTCCGTTCATTCTGCCAACCGGCTGGCAGCCCACTTGAAAGAAACCCACGATATCGATGTGGTTCTTCATCACCGGGAATTGGAGACGTGAGAAGACCTTGAAGGCTATGCTCTTTGCTGCCGGGAAAGGTACGCGCTTAAAACCACTCACGGATCACCATCCGAAATGTTTGGTCCAGGCCGGTGGAAAAACCCTGCTGGAACACAACCTTCGTTATCTTCAAAAGGCGGGGGTAGACACGGTTGTCGTGAACGTGCATCATCTGGGTCAACAGGTCATTGATTTCATAGAACAACAAGACCAGGGGCTTGATATTCACATCTCTGTAGAAGAAGACCTCCTTGAAACGGGTGGCGGTTTACTCAAAGCCGCTGAGCATTTTAGGGGTGAAGACTTTTTTCTGGTCTGCAACAGTGATATATATACTGATCTGAATATCCAGTCCATGATCAATACCCATCAAAAAAATGATAACCTGGCCACCCTGGCTGTAACCCAAAGGGTCACTTCCCGTTATCTACGGTTTAACAAGGACCTGCTCCTCTGTGGCTGGGAAAACCAGAAGACTGGCGAAACTATTTCCTGGATTAAACAGGATTACCAGACCCTGGCTTTTCAAGGAGTACAGGTCATCTCGCCAGGAATTTTTGACTTTATGGATAATCGCGGACCCGCTTTTTCAACGATCCCTGTATATCTGGACGCCGCCCGGGCAGGACAAAGAGTCCAAGCTTTCCCCATGGGTGATGCCTTCTGGGTAGACATTGGAACCGTTGAAAAACTGGAACTACTCCGAGAATACTTGACACATTGACGTGGATTACGACCAGACTGGGATTCAACTCCCGACTTGGTGAAACCACCAAAAGGAATAATTATGAGTATAACCCATTATGATGTTGCCATTATTGGAGGCGGACCGGGTGGATATGTGGCCGCGATTCGCTCAGCCCAACTCGGGAAAAAGACCGTCGTTATCGAGAAGGCTGCCCTGGGCGGTATCTGTCTGAATTGGGGTTGCATCCCAACCAAAGCCCTGTTGAAAAGTGCTGAGGTTTTGCGGGTTGCTCAAAAGGCGAAGAAGTTCGGCGTCCAGGTGGAAGGGGTGACTGCAGACTTTCCAGCGATTATCAAACGTTCACGCCAGGTGGCTGACTCACTATCCAAAGGTGTGGCCTTTTTAATGAAGAAAAATGCGGTGGATACACTCGCAGGAACCGCCAAGCTCTTGGGTAATAATCACATCCAGATTGACGGTAATCAGCAGATTTCAGCTGGCCATATCATTGTTGCTACGGGAGCCCGCCCAAGACCCCTGCCAAGCGCTCCTTTTGATGGAGACACCATCATCTCATCCAAAGAAGCCATGAATCTTGATTCCATACCAGAGAAACTGGTCGTGGTTGGTGCAGGAGCCATCGGCGTGGAGTTCGCAGATTTTTATGCGGCCATGGGCACTCAAGTCACCCTTGTTGAAATGCTCCCTAATATCCTACCGATTGAAGACCAGGAAGTTTCTGTTGAGCTGGAAAAAATATTTAAGCGGAAAAAGATCAAAGCCCTGACAGAGACGATGGTCGAGGGGGTAGAGGTCTCGAATGGACAGGCCGTAGTGACCGTAAAAACCAATACCGGCGAACAGATCAGCCTGGAGGCTGACAAGGTCTTGGTTGCCATTGGTGTCCAAGGCAATATTGAAGATCTGGGCTTAGAAGAGGCTGGTGTCGAACTAGATAAAGGCTGGATCAAAACAGATTCGTACTTGCAAACAACAGCTCCTGGGGTCTATGCCATTGGCGATGTTTCTGGTCCGCCGTGGCTGGCCCACGTGGCCTCCCATGAAGGGATTGTGGCTGTCGAACATTTGGCCGGGCTCAATGTCAAACCCATGCATTATGACAATGTCCCGGGCTGTACCTATTGCACACCACAAGTTGCCTCAATCGGCCTCACGGAGAAGGGCGCCCGAGAAGCTGGTTACGAATTAAAGATCGGAAAATTCCCATATCGTGGATCTGGAAAAGCCATGGCTGCTGGTGAAACTGACGGATTCACCAAACTAATTTATGACGCCAAATATGGTGAACTACTCGGCGCTCATATCATCGGATCCGAGGCCACAGAATTGATCGCAGAGATCGGTATTGCCCGATCTCTGGAAGCGACCCATGAAGCTGTTTTAGAAACTATTCATGCCCACCCCACACTTTCCGAAATGATCATGGAAGCATCTGCTTTAGCCCTGGATCGTGGGATCCATATCTAAGAGGACTAGCATGAATAATTATAAATCCCAAAATACTGGGAACGCATGTATGACCTTGCCAGTCCCATATAGGACCTCGATTAAAGCTCGCTTTTGATGGCTTCCCATAAATACGGGACCCAAAAAACCCAAACTGGCGGGCAAGATGACCTGTCTGTTGGTTCGTTGCAGCGCCTGGATCTCGCTCAGTTTTTATTAAAAAAAACATAATGGAATTGTCATGAATTCAGCCTTTCCCGCCATCCCGAAACTCCTTCAGTCAGTTGATCAGATACTGACTTCTTCCAGTGATCGAGATGACATTCTCCTGAAGGTATCACACCTCCTCAAAGACCAGGTTTTCCACTATGATTGGGTTGGATTTTACATCGTCGATGACTCTGGGACACATCTGATTTTAGGACCTTATGTCGGTGCACCCACAGATCATACCAAGATCCCTTTTGGGAAAGGAATCTGTGGTCAGGTTGCCGTTTCACAAGCCAACCGAATCATTCAAGATGTCTCACTTGAGGACAACTACCTCTCGTGCAGTCTCGATGTTCAATCCGAGGTGGTTATACCTATTATGAAGGACGGCGTATTTGTCGCCGAGCTCGATATTGACTCACACAGTAAGGCCCCATTCACAGACCAAGACACGCTGCTACTGGAAGCTCTTTGCCAGAAGCTGTCAGGATTGTTTTAGAGCATGTCCGAGTTGAGGATCATCGAGCAGGGACTGGTTCCCTATGAGGAGGCTTGGGAATTCCAGAGGTCTCTTCACGCCCAACGTCTGGCTGGCGAAACGCCTGACACCCTGGTCCTTCTAGAGCATCCTCCGGTCTATACCTTTGGGAAAAATGCTGGTAAAGCCAACCTCCTCGACCCCAGAGATGCCCAGGTCATTCAGTCTGACCGAGGGGGCGATATCACCTGGCATGGACCAGGTCAAATGGTGGGTTATCCCATTTTCAATCTGGAGGACCACAAAAAGAGTGTCAGTTGGTATATGCGAAACCTGGAAGAGGTTATTATCCAAACCCTGGCGCAGTTTGAGATCACTGCTGATCGCATCTCAGGTATGACTGGTGTTTGGGTGGACGATACCAAGGTCTGTGCCATGGGTGTACGCCTTTCACGGTGGGTCACCATGCATGGATTTGCCTTGAATGTGGGACCGGATATGTCATATTTCAACGGCATGATACCCTGTGGTATTCAGGGAAAAGGTGTCATAAGTATGCGAGAATTGCTCGGCAGAGATATTGAGATCAAAGAGGTGCGCCCGGTCTTGATCCAGGCCTTCAAAACCACCTTTGGTTTTGATCAGATATCCAAGCGCTAGAAAGGCAACAGTGGCAGAAAAATTCAAAGGGTTCTCCAAAACCCAACTTCTAAATATCTTTAAAACCATGAGCCTGTCACGTCGGGCTGATGAAAAGATGCTGACCCTCCTGCGTCAGGGAAAATCCTTCTTTCATATTGGAGCAGCCGGACACGAAGGCGCCCAGATCGCCTGCGCCATGAATCTGTCTCCTGGCCTAGACTGGGCATATCCCTACTACCGCGACCAAACCTTGGTTCTGGGTTTAGGGATGACTACCGAAGACCTGTTCCTTGGTTTTCTGGCCAAGCGTGATGATCCCGGATCAGGGGGTCGCCAACTTCCCCAGCATTACGGAAAAAAAGCTCAGCGCATTGTGGCCCAATCCAGTCCCACAGGAACTCAATTTCTCCAGGCTGTGGGAACCGCTATGGCCGCCCGGAAAGCAGGGGATGGAGCCATCGTTTATGTGTCATCTGGCGAGGGGACAACCAGTCAAGGTGAATTCCACGAAGCCCTGAATTGGGCCAGTCGTGAGAAGCTGCCTGTCTTGTTCCATATTGAGGACAATGGCTATGCCATTTCAGTTCCCAAAGCCTCACAAATGTCTGGTGGTTCGGTCTATGATATGGTGGGTGGATACGGAAACCTGCAGCGTTATGAGACAGATGGTACCGACTTTTTTACGGCTCACGAAACCTTTGAAAAAGCGCTGGCGAGTATCCGTCGTGGAGATGGACCGGCTGTGGTCGTTTCCAATGTGGTGCGCCTGATGCCTCACTCATCTTCTGACGATCATCGCAAATACCGGGACGCTGGAGAGTTGGCCGAGGACCAAAAACGTGACCCCATTGAAAAATTTAAAAAGGCCTGTCAAGATTCCGGTATTCTTGCTTCTGAAGATTTCGATAAAACCTGGAAAGAGGTCCTCCAAGAGATTGAAGATACAGCAGACCAGGCGCTCCTTGCCCCCAATCCAGAGCGCACGGAAGCTACGACCCATGTCCTGGATGAATCCGCTATAACCCTAGACTATTCAGACCCAGAAAGCACTGGGGAAGAGATCGTCATCGTTGACGCTATTAATCACGCCCTCC
>Ga0222628_1000934_pt1 | contig 10614 bp, 10 predicted proteins | sample AntAcemetageno95_FD_179860 | JGI IMG/M metagenome (GOLD analysis project Ga0222628, IMG submission 179860) | Saline water microbial communities from Ace Lake, Antarctica - #95 | ecosystem: Environmental > Aquatic > Non-marine Saline and Alkaline > Saline | place: Antarctica: Ace Lake | collected... | reverse complement strand
CAATCAAAAGATGCGCCGACCGACATACTGCTCGTTGGGGATATTAAGCCCGTTGTTATAAACAAAATCTTTAATAAATTTGAAGAAGTCTTAAATAAAGCTGTCCGTTATACAATAATGAACGAACAAGAATATCTAGAAAGAAAAGAGATTGGAGACAAATTTTTATATAATATTTTAGAATCAGATAAAGTTGTTGCCATTGATGAATTAACTGGATCGAATTTATAATTATGTATTTATTTATTGATAATACAGATAAAGATAAATTGTTGATCAGATATCATTTGGTTGGGGGTAGCTGGTTATCAACAGAACATAAAGTAAACAGGGATAGTGTTTTGCTTTTTTATGTTGACAAACTTTTAAAAAAATATCATCTTGATAAAAATAATATCAAAGGTATTGGGGTTTTACTTAGTAACGGCGGTTTTACTTCTGTTAGAATTTCAACTGTTTTAGCAAATGTTTTGCATTTATCAAAAAAAATTCCAGTCATAGGTTTGAACACTTTTTTGGGGTTAGAGAATTTAGATTTAAAAAAAGTTTTTAAAATGAATGGACGAAAATATGTTATGCCTAAATATAATGGAGAACCTAATATAGGTATTAAAAAAGTTTAATTATGTTATCAGATTATCACAAATATAGAATTTACGAAATTTTGCCAGGGTTATCTATCTGGCTGACCATATTGGGAACTGTGGCTTTGTCTTTTGTTCGTCCTATTTGGGTTATTTATATAATTATTGTTTTTGATGTTTATTGGGTTTTGAGAGTTATCTATTACTCCTTTTATTTAATATTGTCTTGGAGGAGATTTAAAAGAGCTGTAAAAATTAATTGGATGGAGAGGTTAGAGACAGAACATCCAAATTGGTTAGATTATAAAAATGTTATTTTTTTACCAATTTATAATGAAACTTTTGATGTGGTAGAGACTACTTTAGATGCTTTGCTAAAGAGTACTTATCCTGCTCAAAAAATGTATATTATTTTTGCTGGTGAAGAAAGGAAGCAGGAACATTGGCTTGGGGTACAAAAACAAATTAAAGATAAATATCAAAATAAATTTGCTGATGTTTTATTTTATACTCATCCCAAAGATTTGCCTGGCGAAATACCTGGTAAGGGTTCAAATATACATCATGCTGAAAAGGAATTTAAAAAGTATGCAGATTTGAATGGTTGGGATTACAAAAAAATAGTTACATCTATTTTTGATATTGATACCGTGGTGCATTCTCAATATTTTGGGCACCTAAATTATATTTATTGTTCTCATCCTAGGCCTGACAAGAGTTCTTATCAACCGATAACTTTGTATAATAATAATCTACTAGAATCACCTTCTCTTTTGCGTATTATGGCTTTGGGTACAAGTTTTTGGATGTTTTTTAGTCTTGCTAGACTTGATAATTTGGTAACTTTTTCTTCACACAGTATGAGTTTTCAGGCCATCATAGATTGTGGTGGTCATTCCAAGGATATAGTTTCAGAAGATTCGAGAATTTATTTTCAATGTTGGTTAAAAAACGATGGTGATTATGAAGTCACCCCTCTTTATATACCTGTGTCAATGGACACAGTAAGAGATCAAAATCTTTGGAAAAGTTTAAAAAATTTATATTATCAACAGAGACGATGGGCCTGGGGAACAGAAAATATTCCTTATTTATTATGGCAATTTGGAAAAAATAAAAAAATAAGTTTTTTTAAAAAAGCTGGAGTTTTATTTAGAGAGTGGGAAGGAAAATGGAGTTGGGCAGTAGTAGCTATTTTGATTACCATTTTAGGGCGCTTGCCTTTGTGGTTGGCTGGTGAAGATGTTAGAAAGAGTGCTTTGTTTTTTAATACCCCGTATGTTTTAGAGATTTTGATGTTTTTGGCAATGATGGGTTTGTTTTTATCAGCTTTGCTTAGTTTGTTAGTAATGCCACCAAAAGAAGGGGGGCATCCAGCCCATAGATATTTGTATACTTTATTACAATGGGTGCTTTTGCCAGTGTCTTTAATATTTTTTTCCGCCATACCTTGTATAGATGCTGTCACTCATTTGATGTTTGGTAAATATCTTGGTTTTAATGTTTCATCTAAAAAAAGAAAATAGCTATGTTTAAAAAAGTTTTTTTAACAATTTTAATTTCCACCCTTTTAATTTTTATTGCTTTATTGGCTGGTGGTTTTTATTTATATAAAACAGGCTATTTACAAAAACAAGCCGTAGAGTATGTTGAACAACAAATTTATTCAACACAAGATGTTGGACAGTCTAATTTGCTGTCTGATCTTTTGGGCTATACAGAACCCAAAAATTATTTGTTGTTATTTTTGAATAATACTGAGATTAGGCCGGGAGGTGGTTTTATAGGTTCTTATGGTGTAGTAACTTTGGATCAAGGCAAGTCCGATATTTTAAAAATAGAAGGTACAGAAATAATAGATAATTTAGCACCTGATTTTGTTTCTGTACCACCAGATCCATTGATTAATTTTTTAAAAATAGATAGGTGGAGTTTTAGAGATTCAAATTGGTCACCTGATTTTTATGAAAGCACAAAAAAAAGCTTAGAATTATATGGTAAAGAAAATGGTTTGCTGAGCGGTAATATAGATGCGGTATTTGCTTTTACTCCCACGGTGATAGAAGAAGTGTTAAAAATTGCTGGGCCGATTGAAGTAGATGGAATTGTATTTAATGCTGAAAATTTTACAGAAGTATTAGAATATGAAGTGGAATATGGGTTTCAGGACAAGGGTGTTCATTTTTCTGATAGAAAAGATTTGTTAGCTGACTTAGGTCCAATTTTATTAAACAAAGTTAAAACCAGCGCTCTTTTGAATTGGTCAGAGTATTTAAAATTATTTGAAGACATGGCTGAACAAAAGCAGGTGATGATTTATTCAGAAAATGAAGATTGGCAAAAGATTATAGAAATTAAAAATTTAGATGGTAGAATTAAAAAAACAGATGGAGATTATCTGCTATGGGCAGATGCGAATTTGGGAGCATTAAAAACCGATGTAGCTATTAAAAGAACTTTGGATTATAAAATTTATCCGGTTGAGCCAAAAAAATATTTAGCTGAAGTAGAAATGGTTTATGAACATACAGGTGAATTTAGTTGGAGAGTTAGCCGCTATATAGATTATGCCAGAATTTTTGTGCCAGCCGGTAGCCAGTCTGTGGACACAGAAAATTTAAAAGATTTTGCTGAGGGTGAATATTTGGATTTAACTTGGATGGGCGCTTCTATTATTATAGAACCAGGACAAACTAAAAGTTTAAAGTTTTCTTATTATTTGTCAGATGATATTGTAGAAGATATAGAAAATGGAAATTATAATTTGTTAGTTCAAAAAGAATTAGGTCTAGTGGGGGCGGGATTGACTTTAAATATGGATTTTGGTAAAAAGATAACAGATGCCGAGCCTAATGAAGAGTCTGAATATTGGGGTGATAATATTTATAATTATCACACAGATCTAAAAGTAGATAAAAGTTTTAATATTAAACTATAGATTATGTTTATTAAAAAAATAGGAATTGATCTGGGAACTACTAATGTTTTGGTTTATGTACCAAAAAAAGGAATAGTTATTAATGAACCTAGTGTAGTGGCAGTTTCAAAATCAGACGGCAAAGTATTGGCGGTTGGTTTAGAAGCAAAAGATATGATAGGCAGAACTCCTGATAATATTATTGCTGAGAGACCCTTGAAAGACGGTGTGATAGCCAGTTACAATACAACCGAGGCTATGCTTAGATATTTTATTAATAAAGCTTTAGGTGGAGTTAGACTTTTTAGACCAGAAGTTATGGTGGCAGTTCCAGCTGGTATTACTTCAACCGAAAGAAGAGCAGTAATAGATGCTGCTATCGCGTCTGGTGCCAAAGCTGCTTATATTATAAAGGAACCAATAGTAGCTGCTATTGGGGCAGATATTCCAATTGGAGCAGCTTCGGGTCATATGATTATTGATATTGGTGGTGGAACAGCTGAGATAGCGGTGATATCTTTGGGAGGAATAGTATCTTGTGGTTCGGTTAGAGTAGGGGGTAATAGATTTGATCAGGCCATTGCTGAATATATTAGACATAAATATAATGTAGCGGTTGGAGATAGAACAGCTGAAGATGTTAAGGTTGCCGTTGGTTCAGCCATGTTTATGGATAAGCCCCTTAGCTTGGAAGTCAAAGGCCGGGATATGATTGCGGGTTTACCAAAGATGATCACAGTTACTTCAGATGATACTACCGAAGCTTTACAAGATGATTTAGAAAAATTAATAGATGCGATTAAAGATGTTTTACATGATACTCCTCCAGAATTATCAGCTGATGTAATGGACAAAGGGATAATAATGTCAGGTGGATCGTCTTTGCTTAGAAATTTGGACGAATTAATCGCTCAAGCAACTGGAGTGTCTACTTACGTAGCTGATGAAGCTTTGCTTTGTGTGGCCAAAGGAACGGGGATAGCTTTGGATAATCTTGATAGTTACAAAAGAAGTATTTTAGCTACTAGATAAATATTATTTATGATTATTGCCATCGAAGCAGCTCATGCCAATAAAAAAAAGAGAACAGGAGTTGAGGAGTATTGTTTTCAATTTATAGAAAATTTAAAAAAAATTATCCCAGCCGAGGATAAAGTTGTTTTATATTCCAACAAACCTTTGATAGATGATTTTTCTCCGTTGCCAGATAATTGGCAAGTAAAAATTTTAAGTTGGCCTTTGCCAAAATTATGGAGTCAGTTTCGTTTGTCCTGGGAGTTTTTATTTTTTAAACCAGATATATTTTTTGCGCCTGGTCAACTCATTCCTTTTATTACTCCAAAAAATACAGTTTGCACCATTCATGATAGTGCTTTTATTCCTTGGCCAAAAGTTTATTCATTTTTTGGTGGTATTTATTTACGCGTAATGAATTGGTGGATTGTTAAAAAAGCTGGGCTTATTTTGACTTCTACTCATTTTAATGTAAAAGAATTAAAAAAATATTACGGGGATAAAGTAGAAAAAAAAGTTAAGGTTGTTCCTCTAGCTTATAATCATAATATTTTTAATGCCGAGAGTATAGTTAGGGCTGAACTTGAGGGTGTTTTTAAAAAATATAATATTAATCCACCATATTTAATATCAATTGGCAGGCTTGAATCCAAAAAAAATACAACTCGCATAATTCAGTCATTTGATATTATTAAAAAAGATGAAAAGTATAAAGATTTAAAATTAGTTTTGATTGGTCCTTCGGGTTATGGTTTTGAAGAAATTGAAAAAGTGTTAAATAATTCTCCTTATAAAAAAGATATTATTTTGCCAGGTTTTGTAAAAGGAGATCCTTTAAAATATTTATTATCTCAAGCTGAAGAGTTTGTTTTTCCTTCTTTATATGAAGGGTTTGGTTTGCCAGTTTTAGAAGCTATGGCCTGTGGGTGTCCTGTGGTTGTTTCAAAAGACAGTGCTTGTGATGAAGTGGGTGAGACAGCTGTGGTAGCGGTTGAACCTACCAATCTCACTTATATTTCTCAAGGAATTTTAAAAATTTTAGAGAGTGAAGATCTGAGAAAAAAATTAGTTGATTTAGGATTAAAAAAAGTGAAAGATTATAGTTGGGAAAAAACAGTTAAAAAGAGTTGGGATGAAAGTCTTGATTTTTTTAAGAAAATGTGATATAAATTTAAATAATATTAATCCCCACTAAGAGAGGTGGGGCTGACACAAGGAGGAGAAAATGGCAAAGAGGAAACGTTTTTCCTATGAGGGTTCGTACCCTCATGGAGCGCCCGTGCAGTTGCACGGGCTTGAAGAAAGCGACCCCCAATACCGCCATCGGGGGTCGGTCGGTTGTGTTAGGGGGCGGCTTAACCCCAACACCAATCGACATAATATTGCCTTGCCTTCGGGCGAGGTGATATCGGTTAAGAAAGACTATCTCCGACCCCCGGAGTAGTCTTTGCACAGGTATGTTTGCCCTCGACTGTTGCTGTATGCAGTCGAGGGCTTTTTTGTTTGCCAAAAACCCTTATTTTTGGTATTATTAAATAAGTTAAATTTATGGTAATAGGTCATGAGAAAATTTTAAATTTTTTTGAGAAGGCGATTGAAAATGATCAATTAGCTCATGCTTATTGTTTTGCTGGTCCTGAGAAAGTTGGTAAAAAAACTGTAGCTTTGAAAATTGCTAGAGATATTTTAAAAACAGAAAATTTAGGCAGTAATCCTGATTTTTTCTTATTAGAACGAGAAATAAATGAAAAAACTGGTAAATTAAAAAAAGAAATTAGCGTAGCTCAGGCTAGAAAATTACGCGGTAGTTTACAGAATTCCTCTTGGAGCATAGGTGGCTATAAGATAGTTGTTATAGACGAAGCAGAAAAATTAAATGAAGAATCAGCTAATGCTTTGTTGAAATCTTTAGAAGAACCAAATCAGAAAATAATTTTCTTTTTATTAACTACTGACGAGGAGGGTATGCTAGAAACTATCAAATCTCGTTGTCAGATGTTTAATTTTACTTTAGTAGAGATTCAAAAGATTAGGGATTATTTAAAAGATAAAAAAGATATTGATGAAGAAAGTATTTTAAAATATAGTGAAGGACGTCCTGGTGTAGTGATTGAAATGATTGAAAATTTGGAATTAGGATTGTCATTTAAAGAAGTGGATGAATTCTGGTCAGGTTTAATAAATAAACAAGTTTACGAAATTTTTGGGATTTTGGAAAAACATTTAAAAGAAAAAAAAGAAGGTATTGATGGGGTAAAAAATCTATCAGGAGAAATTGATATTTGGATTCTGTCTTTAAGAAAGAAAATGTTGGTTGAGCCAAGTCAGAAGATACAACAAATAATAGATATGGTTTTAGAAGCAAAGAATAATTTAAACAAAAATATCAATCCAAAATTATTATTAGAAAATTTATTTTTACAAATTAAATAAAAAATATGAGAAGCAAATTATTTACTTTTTTTATTCTGATCGGCTCCCTGGTTTTTTTAGGAGCAGGTTGTATTCAAACTAGTAATACCGCCAATGGTCCGATGGGGATTTTTAAATCCATTGACAAAGGAGAAACCTGGGCGACTTCAATGGCTTATCCAACCTTGGAAGGTGTTAAAAGCTTAACAGGTGTAAAAGTTTTTCGTTTACATCAAGATCCAACAGACCCTAATGCTATTTATATGGCCACCAGAGGTCAGGGGCTTTTTTATAGTTATGACAGCGGGTCTAGCTGGAGAAACTTTCCTTATTTTGCTAATAAATTTATTTATGGTTTTGCTGTTGACCCTAAAGACAAATGTAATTTATACGTGAGTGATGGTCCTCATATTTATAAAACAATAGATTGTGGTAGGACTTGGGATTTAAAATATACCGAAGAGAGGCCAGGTCAGAGAATGGTGTCTTTGGCAGTTGATAGTGGTAATTCTAATGTAATTTATGGAGCTATCTACAGTGGAGATATTATGGTTAGTCGTGATGCTGGGACTAGCTGGAGCACAGTAAAACGTTTTAATACTGTTTTGAGTGATATGCAAGCTGATCCTAATCAATCTGGTAGAATTTATGTTGCTAGTTATAGAAATGGATTTTTTAGGTCTGATGATACTGGTGCAAAATGGAAAAATTTATCAATTGGTTTGCGTGAGTACAGCAATGGTTTGTATTTTAGTCGCTTGCTTTTGAATCCAGCACAAAAAAACAGTTTATTTTGGGTATGTAAATATGGAATTTTGCGTTCCGATGATTTGGGCGAAACTTGGTCTGATATGAAATTGCTAACTCCTCCAGGGAGTGTCAATATCTTTGGTTTTGCAGTTAGTCCAGATAATCAAAAAGAAATGTATTATACCGGTACTATTTTGGGAGATCAAAATAAGCATGTTAGATCTACTTTTTACAAGACTGATGATGGCGGCGTTAATTGGGTAACCAAAAAATTACCAACTAATACTATTCCTGTTTCTATTTTGCTTCACAAGAAGCAGGAGGGTTTACTATTCTTAGGATTTATGGTATTAGATTAGTATGTTAATTTTTAAAATAATATAAAATTTATGAATATAAATGATCAAAGACAGCAGTTTGAAAAGGCAATAGATTTTTTAAAAAGCGATATTGCCAATTTGCGCACTGGTCGTGCCAGTACTGTTATGGTTGAAGATATTGTCGTAGAAGTTTACGGCGCTAAACAACCCCTAAAGGCCAGCGCTTCTATTACTGTTGCAGATGCTAAGACTATCAACGTTGAGCCTTGGGATAAAAGTTTGTTAGGGCCGATAGAAAAAGCAATTCGTGATTCTTCTCTGGGTATCAATCCAGTAAATGATGGTATTCTGATTAGAGTAATTTTGCCAGAGCTCACTTCAGAGCGTAGAACAGAATTAGCCAAAGTTTTACACCAAAAATTAGAAAATGCTCGTATCTCAATTAGGAAAATTAGAGAAGAAATAAGAGATGTGATAGCTGGACAAGAAAAAAATAAAGAGATGAGTGAGGATGATAAATATCGTTTGCAAGAAGATTTGGAAAAAGTAGTAAAAGAGCATAACGAAAAAGTAAAAGAAATTGGAGAAAAAAAAGAAGAAGAAATTAATAAAATTTAAACTTATGAGTATTGAGTTAGAAAAAATAGTTTCATTTGCCAAAAGAAGAGGATTTGTTTTTCAATCTTCTGAAATTTATGGCGGGTTGTCTAGTTGTTATGATTACGGTCCGTTAGGAGTTGAATTAAAAAATAATATAAAAAAAGCTTGGTGGAAAGCAATGATCCAAAATCGTAATGATGTAGTAGGTTTAGACACTGCCATTTTAACTCCAGAAATAGTTTGGGAAGCCAGCGGTCATTTACAGAGCTTCCACGATCCTTTGGTAGAATGTCAAAAATGTCATCATCGTTTTAGGTCTGATCATTTGTTAGAAGCCAAACAAGCTGAGCCAGGATATATTAAAGAGGAACCTTTGGATACAAAAGATATAAAATGTCCAGATTGTGGAGGTGGTTTAACTGAACCACAAAATTTTAATTTATTAATGAAAACAGAGCTGGGTGTAGTCGAGGGTAAAAAAGACGATGCTTATTTACGTGGTGAAACTTGTCAGGGTATATATTTGAATTTTTTAAATATAATAGATACAACTCGTAAAAAAATTCCATTTGGTATTGCTCAGGTTGGCAAGGCTTTTCGTAATGAAATTACTACTAAGAATTTTATTTTCCGTACCCGTGAATTTGAACAAATGGAACAACAATATTTTGTTAATCCAAGTGATTCTGAAAAATATTTTGATTATTGGAGAGATCAAAGATTTAAATGGTACTTGAATTTGGGTATAAAACCAGAAAATATTCGTTGGCGCCAGCATGCTGAAGATGAAAGAGCTCATTATGCTTTGGATGCTTGGGATATTGAATATAATTTTCCTTGGAGTGGTTGGAAAGAAATGGCCGGAGTTCACAATCGCGGTGATTGGGATTTGACTCGTCATGGTGAGTATTCCAAAAAAGATTTGTCTTATAAAGATCAACAAACTGGTGATAAATTTGTACCGTATGTTATTGAAACTTCAGATGGAGTTGATAGAGCAACACTTATGTTTTTAGTTGATGCTTATGATGAAGTAGAAACTAGAAGTGGTGAAGATGGTGGTAAGCATAAAACAGAAGTAGTTTTGCGCCTTCACAAAAGTTTGGCTCCAATAAAGATTGCTATTTTACCTTTGTCTAAAAAAGAACCTTTAAAAGAACTGTCTCTGGAAATACAAAAAAGTTTATGGGGAGATTATATGACTCAGTATGATGAGACTGGTTCTATCGGTAAACGATACCGCCGTCAAGATGAGATAGGTACTCCGTATTGTTTAACAGTGGATTTTGATAGTCTAGAAGACAAAAAAGTTACTGTGCGTGATCGCGACACCATGGAACAGGAGAGGGTAGACATCGCAGATTTACAAAATTATTTTAAAGAAAAATTTAATTCTTAATTTTTTAAATATATGAGTCCAGAAAAAGGGTACGCACCTCCATCTTCTCAAGAAATTTATGGTATGGGAGAACAACACAAGATGAATTCTGAGCAAGCTCAGAACGAATGGGATAAATCAGTGAAGCATTTAGAAGGAATGCAAGTTGAAGTTAATCTTAATTACGATGATGAAGGCTATGTGTTGGGTGTTAATTTTGTTGGTGAAGGATCAGAAAAATTAAGTGATGAAGAAAGGGAAAAATATGAAAATACATTTAAAAAATTAAAGTCTGTAATTATATTAGGAAAATAATATGAAAAAAGAACGTGGGTTTGGTGAAGAAGAAGTAAAACAATATGAGGTCCCTAATAATCCTGAGAGCTTAGTTCGTGATTTTGATTTATTCTTAGAACAATTAAATGGTGATGGGTTGTTGGTTAAAGAAAAAAAAGAATTAGAAAGTAAAATAAAAAAAATATATAAAAAAACTTTGGATTTGATAAAAATTTTTAACCTTGCAGTTGTTGAAGAAAAAGAATTAGAAAAACCAGATCAACAAATTGTTGAAAAGCATAATAAGAGTATATTATCTTTAGAATCCATTAAAGAAAAATTTGAAGAATATAAAAATCAAGA
>Ga0222628_1000928_pt1 | contig 10652 bp, 5 predicted proteins | sample AntAcemetageno95_FD_179860 | JGI IMG/M metagenome (GOLD analysis project Ga0222628, IMG submission 179860) | Saline water microbial communities from Ace Lake, Antarctica - #95 | ecosystem: Environmental > Aquatic > Non-marine Saline and Alkaline > Saline | place: Antarctica: Ace Lake | collected... | reverse complement strand
CCGTTTCAAGCAAGGAAAGCATCACATAGGATGTACCCCGCCCTAAGACCTCTTTGTGTTCTGCAGAATAGGTCTGCAAAGTTCCACCAAAACGATCTTGAATGGAAAGGATTCCCTGCGGCTCGATCCAAATTCCCAAACGCGGATAAACGGCATAGGCCGCGGCCATCTCAATTGGATGTACAGCAGACGATCCAAGAGCGAGTGCATCACCTGGATAAAGGTTGGATGTGATTCCCATGGCCCGTGCTTTTTCAACCACTGCGGCCGGTGCGATCAGTTCCTGAATGGTCCGCACAGCAATCAAGTTCAATGAGCGCCGAATCCCCTCTCGAAGCGTTGTCTCACCGCCCATACTGAGATCATAATTCTTTGGACGCCAATCCGTTGAATCAGTGGCTCCCAGCTTTATGACAACAGGTTGATTTAAGAGTGTGGTGGTTACGGGATAACCATTATCAATTGCGGCCGTATATAAAAAGGCTTTAAATGCGGACCCCGGTTGTCGCTCCATTTGAGTAGAGCGATTCCATTTCGATTTGTTAAAATCTTTTCCGCCCACCATGGCTTTGATTTGGCCAGTTTCCACGTCCAGAGTGATCAACTGAGCCTGAACAGTCAGTTTTTGCTCCACGTTGAGCGGCATGGGCAAGGAGTCCATAATCATCAATCTGATTGTATCGATACTATATCCAAGGTCATTCCGCCCCAGGATGTCAGCAAGGGCTTTGGAGTTTTTATCCAGGAGTCTCGCATCAAAAATTTCCTGGACCCGTTCCAGTTCTTTCGCAACCACCTGATTGGCAATGGTCTGCATGCGGGTATCCAGACTGGTGTAAATGGTCAGCCCATCTCGGTAAAGATCTACACCAAGGGCATCATCCTCTTTCTCAAGCTGGGATCGGACAAATTCACCAAAGTAGGGTGCCACATCACCACGGGCCACACTATCGGGTTCATAGGTCACAATGGGCAGGGCTTTGAAATAGTTTCGTTCCACCGCATTGATGGCTTTTTCTCTAAACATGTTGTTGATGACCACATTGCGGATGTGTTGGGCCCTGTCAGGGTGGGTCAAGGGTGAGTAATGAGCTGGCGACCTGAGCATGCCAACCAGAATGGCTCCTTCATCCAGAGTCAGATTTTCGACCTTCTTATTGAAATACTTGCTGGCTGCAGCTTGAATACCATAGGTGCCATGGCCGAAATAAACCGTATTCAAATACATGGTGAGCACTTCTTCCTTGGTGAAGGTATGCTCAATCTGAACGGCTGTGATCAATTCTCGGACTTTACGTGTATAGGTTTGTTTGAATCCAATTCGGGCATATAGACTTCGTGCCAATTGCTGGGTCAGGGACGATGCACCACCATGGATCTCACCTGTAAAGGCATTCAAGGTGATATTGTAGACTGTGCGAAAAAGGTTCATACCCCAGTGCTTATAGAAGCGTTGATCCTCGGTTACAATCAACGCTTTTTTAACATGGGGAGGGATTTCGTTGGACTTGACCAACGTGCGCTGGGTCGTGAATAATTCTTGAACGACCTGATCATCTGCAGAGACAATACGGGTAATCAGATCTGGGTCATAACGCTCCAGCTCATCCAGAGAGGGTAGATCCTGAGCCATGAAAACCAGCCAGACAAAAATCGCCACACCCAGAGTTGCACTAATCCCCAACGCGATATAGAAGCGTTGTTTGAAGATTTGTCGACCGCCTTTTGCGTTAAACTGTTTCATAGGTGCCACAATTATAAACTTTTAGTCCGCGCATGTTCACAGGTTTTTCCCCAAGGATCCAAATACTTAAGCCAAGACATCTGGAGTGATGAACAAAAAAGGTCGGGATTCTCCCGACCTTTTTTTATTAAAAATGATTCAGAGCTAGCCAAAAATCAGCTTTTTGGCGACCTCATCAGATTGAGCCTTGATAGTCTTGTGTAATGAGCCACCGTGGCTATCCATGGTCACGACGGCAGGAAAGTCCTGCACCTCGATGTGCCAGAATGCTTCTGGAACTCCCAATTCCTCCAACATGTAGACATCGTGCACTTTAACCACACATTTGGCCAGAGATGCGGCCAAGCCACCGATAGCATGGAGATACACGCCACCTGATTTAGCCAACCCCGCCAGAGTAGTCTCCCCCATTCCACCTTTACCGATGACTGCTCTCACTTTGTAGCGCTCCATCACTGCGGCTTCATAAGGTTCTTCACGAATACTTGTGGTAGGTCCAGCAGCCACAAATGACCAACTCCCATCAGCATGTTTCTTCACAACAGGGCCGCAGTGGTAGATCATACTGTCTTCCATGATGGGCTCTAGCCATTCCGGCCAATTTTCGTGGATATATTTGTGAGCGGCATCGCGGGCGGTGACCATCAATCCAGATATCTGAACCTCGTCACCAATTTTAAGCCCACGAATCGCTGCTTCAGATATGGGTAACTGTAGCTTAATCATAACTCACCTCCCCGCTGGGTTTCAAAATCATACTGTGTCTGCGATAAGCCCAACACATATACGAAATGGAAACAAAGAAAGAAGCCGGCAAGCGGTGAAGACTGCCGATCTTGACGCCTAGAATGGTGGTTTTTCCACCAAAGCCCATGGGACCAACGCCCAGTTCATTTAAGTCAGCCAGTAATTTGGATTCCATGGCACCCAGCGTTGCATCAGGATTGGAGTCTGGCAGTTTTCGAAACAATTGACTCTTGGCTGTCAAGTGAGAGGATGTTCTGTCTCCACCAATACCGATGCCCAGGATACCTGGAGCACAGCCTAGGCCTTGGGCTTGATTAACCGCATCTACAATGACTTTGTAAACACCATCCATATCCCGACCGGCACCCAGTCCAACATCAGGTAATTTATACTGAGTTGAGACATTCTCACAGCCGCCGCCCTTGAGCATAAGTTTGAACTCGATATAGTCATTATCCCATTCTTCAAAATGAATAAAGGGTTGACCTTCACCGATATTATTGCCCGAATTCTTTCCTGTGATTGAATCCACAGCATTGGGTCTGAGATAACTTTTATCCACTGCTTCCGTCGTGGCTTCGTGGATCAACGCAGTCAATTTCCGCATCCCAACACCCTCAGGAATGTGCACCATGTAGATATTGGTACCTGTATCCTGACAAATGGGTGTGGACTCGGCTCGAGCCAGATCCACATTCTTTAACAACATACCAAAGACACTGCGAGCAGAAGAACCCTCAGGTTCGTTTTGCTCTGCCGCTTTGATACTAGCCACCACATCTTCAGGAAGATCGGTGGCTGCCCGGCGCACCAACTCCAAGAGTTGATCCTTCAGGACCTTTTCATCATACTGAAACATAGGTTTCCCCACCTTTTAAACTGTTTATTTGACCTCCCAGACATCACCGGAGAAGAACAGGTCATGCAACGTGCCTACGCCTTTGATTTCAGTGACCTGTTCGATCTGCTCAATCAGCATTTCGTCGTATGTCACATCTTCAACAGCTCTCAGAACACCAAAGGGTGTCGGATTATTGGTGTCAAAGGTCATCTCGAGTAACAGATTGGTGATAATGGGATTGGTTTCATCGTGAACCAAGAGGTCTGCTTCTTTGTATTCATCGCCCAATTGAACAACCTTGGGATGATGGTTTTCCATGATGATACCTTTGTCTCGATCTTTGCCAAAGACCATGGGTTCACCATGGACTACAAAGAGCGCATTATCTGGCCGGGTAGCCTTGTTCTCAACATCTTCGAACTCACCATCATTAAAGATGACACAATTCTGGTAGACCTCTATAAATGAAGCCCCTTTATGGCGCTGGGCTCGCTTGATACTCTCCTGCATTCCCTTGGCATCCACATCCAGAGTACGACAAATAAACGTCGCATTGGCACCCAGAGCAATAGCGCTTGGATTAAAGGGACGATCAATGGAGCCAAAAGGTGAAGATTTGGTCTTCTTTCCCAGGAAGGAAGTCGGTGAATACTGCCCTTTGGTCAAGCCGTAAATGCGGTTGTTGAATAGCATGATATTCATGTCGATGTTGCGACGCAGTACGTGGATCATGTGGTTGCCACCAATGGAAAAGCCATCGCCATCACCGGTGATGACCCAAACGGTCAGATCAGGATTGGCCAGCTTCACACCCGATGCAATCGCCGGTGCACGACCATGGATCGAATGGAATCCATACGTATCCATATAGTAAGGAAAGCGGCTGGAACACCCGATCCCTGATATAAAGGCGTAGTCTTCCTTTTTAACGCCCATGACAGGCAAGGTCTTCTGCATCTGAGCCAGGATGGCATAGTCACCGCAACCGGGACACCAACGCACTTCATTTCCGGGGACAAAATCCTTCCGGGTGAGGTTTAGCTCTTCGATGCCTTCTATGGTTTCACTCATATCTCTAAAATTCCTCTATCTTAGAATCCACGGAACTATCCGTGAACCTCGTTGATTTTATCTTCGATCTCTGAGGCCCGGAAAGGTTCACCTCTTACCTTGTTCAACTGATGAATAGGACGAATCAGTTCAGCTTTCAGAAGCAGAGCCAGCTGTCCAGAATTCACTTCGGGAACAATAATCTCATCAAAGCTATCGCAGACCTCTTTCAAGTCTGAGGGGAAGGGGTTTACCCAGCGCAGGTGAGCCTGGCTGACTGATTTTCCAGCCTTCTGAGCTCTTTCAACAGCCACATGGATGGAGCCGTGGGTACTGCCCCAGCCAAGCACCAACACTTTACCTTTCTTCTCACCAAAGATCTCCATCGGTGGAATTTCGGCAGTAATATTGGCAACTTTTTTTGCCCTAATTGCAGTCATAACCTCATGGTTATCCGGGTCCTGACTGACCATTCCAGTAATATTTTCCTTTTCCAGACCACCAATGCGATGCTCTAAACCAGGGGTTCCAGGAAGCGCCCAGGGTCGGGCTTCATTCTCATCGCGCGAATAGGGCATAAAGCCTTCTTCACTGGCAGCTGAGCTGTCAGGATGATGGGGTTTGATCTCGGGCAAAGAATCAGGATCTGGGATCAACCATGGCCCTGAACCTTGACCCAGATAGCCATCCGTCAACAGGATGACCGGGGTCATATATTTCATGGCAATCCGGGCAGCTTCAAAGGCACACATAAAACAATCTGCTGGATCTTGAGCGGCGATGACCGGGATCGGGGCATCACTGTTGCGACCCAGAATGGCTTGGAAGAGATCTGACTGTTCCATTTTGGTGGGCATTCCCGTACTGGGTCCACCTCGCTGAACATTCACGATCACCAAGGGCAACTCAGTGATGATAGCCAGACCAATGGCCTCCGTCTTCAAGGCCATACCAGGACCTGACGTCGTTGTGACAGCCAAGTCACCTGCATAGCTCGCGCCAATGGCAGAGGAGATTCCAGCAATTTCATCTTCTGCCTGAAATGTCTTAACTCCAAAATTTCTCAAGCCAGAAAGCGTATGCAAAATTTCACTGGCAGGTGTGATGGGATAAGATCCCAGGAACAATTCCTTGCCAGCCTTTTCCGCAGCCGTAACCAAGCCGTAAGCCACCGCAACATTACCAGTTATATTGCGATAATTACCTTTGGGTAGATCCGCTTTCTCTACCAGATATGATGTGCTAAAGATCTCTGTGGTCTCACCATAGTTGAAGCCCGTTCGAATGGCCGTAATATTTGCTTCAGCCAGTCCGGGGATCTTTGCAAATTTTTTCTTGAGCCACTCTTCAGTGGGCTCCAGAGGACGATTATACATCCAGAACAGAACCCCCAGGGCAAACATATTTTTGGTTCGTTCAATACCTTTAGAAGTGAGGTCTGAATCTTCCAGCGCCTTGCCAACCAGCTTGGACATTTCCATGCTGTAGACTGTGTACGAGTCCAGCGTGCCGTCAGTGAGAGGGTCTCCCTCCCAGCCGGCCATTTTCAAATTCTTTGCTGTGAAGGCATTGGAGTTAGCCAGAATGGTTCCACCCTTCTTGAGATCCCTGAGATGTACCTTCAAGGCGGCAGGGTTCATGGCGACCAGCGTGTCAGGAAGATCTCCAGGTGTAAATACTCGACTAGACCCGAACATCAATTGAAAGGCGCTGACCCCAGCCAGTGTTCCGGTTGGTGCGCGAATTTCAGATGGGTAATTTGGAATGGTCTTCAGGTCATTGCCAACAATGGCCGTTGCTTCAGTAAAACGTGTACCGGTTAGCTGCATTCCATCGCCAGAGTCTCCTGCAAAGCGAATGGTTGCCTCATTAATGCGTACTACTTTTTTGCTCATAAAAATGAACTCCTGCCAAACAATATTATGTTTTTTGGTTTATTTGGATCTTGATTGAGATTGATTTTTACCCCCGGTGTCTCCCGGTATAAAAACGGCGAAACGGCCAGCTTGCAATGCTTTTTAAGCCCTGAATGTCCCGGCTCGCTCATGATCAAAAACTAACGATTCCCTCTGCGTAAAACAATGCTGAATGGGTTCAGATACCATTTATTTTTCACAAGTATTTTACAAGGCAACTATTGAGCCGAGTGGGGCATTTATTACTGGCGACTTCAAGAGTTTTTATGTGCCTGAGCTTGCTCAAAATATTTTTTAAGCCTGACCTGCGCCTCTCCGAACACAGTGTGTGCGGGAAAATTGCCATGCTTGTTCTGTACACCAGCTTTCACACCAGTTAAAAGTTCTATCCCTTCTGCAATGGTGGTTGCCGACCAAACATGAAATTTTTTCCCATCAACTGCAGCCTGGATCTCCGGCATTAGCATCAGGTGCTCCACATTGGCCTCAGGGATCAGCACCCCTTGTTCACCAGTTAAACCTCGGATTTCACAAAGATGGAAAAAACCTTCGATCTTCTCATTGACCCCACCAATAGCCTGAATCTCACCCCACTGGTTCACAGACCCCGTGACAGCGATACCCTGTTTAATGGGGAATCGTGAGAGTGTTGAGAGAATTGCATACAACTCTGTGGAGCTGGCACTGTCTCCATCGATCCCGCCATAGGATTGCTCAAATGTCAACGTAACGGCCACATTCAATGGGAAGGTTTGGGCAAAAGTATTACCCAAAAAGCCATTGATGATGAGATTCCCTTTGTCATATGTCTTGCCTGAAAGCTTGGCTTCCCGCTCAACAGAAACAATACCTGGCTTACCCATATAGGCTGTTGCTGTGATCCTGGATGGCTTGCCAAAAGAATTATCACCCATTGAATACACAGCGAGACCATTGATCTGACCGATTTGCTCACCCGTTACATCAATCATCAAGGTTTCACTGGTGATATTTTCCCAGACCTTTTCCTCATAGAGGCTGCCACGAAAGCGTTTTTCCTCAATAGCCTGCCGAACGTCCTCCATTTGTACTTTGCGATGTTTACTACGACGGGCCCAATATGCTGATTCTGTAACCAAGCCCACCAGGGTACCAAATTGGAGGGAGAGCTTGCCCTTATCCCCTGCCAGCCTTGAGCTGTAATTGATAATCTGGGTGGCCGCCTGAGATGTATAGTGGGGCAACTTACTCTCACGACAGACTCGGGCTATGAATTGACACAAGAGGCTTTCAGTTTCAGGGCTTCGTGCAACTTCATAATCAAAGTCAGCCCTGACCTTAAACGTTTTGTTGAAACTGTCGTCACTTTCCTGGAGATATTGGAAATAGTCGGATCGACCCAGCAGGATCACATTCACCGTGAGTGGAATAGGTTCCGGTTTTAAGGATGTCGTCGAGGAAAAGCCGAATTGCTCATTCAGGTCCTCAATTTGTATGGATTTGTTCTTAAGGGCTCTTTTGAGAAGTTCCCACACTTGAGCGTTCTGCAACACATTCTGAATGTCCAGGATAAGAAAACCGCCGTTGGCTTTTAGCAATGCACCGGCATTGATCATGGTGAAGTCACTGTACCAGGTTCCCATAATTGCTTTTTTCTCGATACGGCCAAAGAGATTGTAATAGGTGGGGTTCGTATCTATCACCACTGGCGCGTGGGTGCTGCGACTGTTATCTACCAACAAGTTGACTTTATAGCGATGCATTAATGTGGTCTGAACTTGTTGGACACTGCCCGCTTCCAATCCTTCGCTAGATGTACCTAACCCTGTAAACTCTTGGACGTTTTCTGCGATATCGTCCCGAACATTGTGCAAGTATTGGACGATCCCATCATAACTCGCATAATTTTCTAACAATCTACCAATACGATGTTCAACTGAGTCCCGGGCGATCTTTTCCTGCAAGCCTCCGATCAGGTCTTCCTTTTCCTCTTCCAGTTCAGCCATATCCCGTAAGGCATCTCTTAGTTGCTCCTGGATCCGCCCGATACGATCATTGATCTCTTGAGATTCCGCTTCACTCAGGCCTGAAAAAGCCTCTTCACTCAAAGGCTCGCCATCTTTCAACGGGATGGTCTGAAACCCCGCCTGGGTCATGGTAAGTTGAATATCCATTTCGGCGGCTTCTGCATTGACAGCGGCGATGACTTCATCGCGACCAGCATCGAACTCTGCCGAGATCTCTTTTTTGCGCTTGGCATATGATTCACCCTTAAAAACTTTAGGCAGGTCAACACTTAGGCTGCTAATAAGACGTTTCATCTGCTTGGTGAATTTTATCCCCTCGCCAGCGGGGAGGCTAAATACCTTTGGCTGATACTCATCTTGAAAATTGAATACCAGGATCCAATCCGGGGGTGCCGGTTTGGACGCGGCAAAACGTTGGACCAGATTGGTGACAATGGTACTCTTGCCTGTATTGGGTAAACCACCCACAAAGACATTATAGCCTGGCGCAAGCATTTCAATTCCAAACTTGAGAGCCCTCACAGCACGTTCCTGGCCGATCACTTTGTTCAAACTGGGAAGCTCAGCAGTCGACTTAAAATTAAGAGCGCTCTTATCTGTGGTTCTACAAAGATCTTTGACGCTTAGTTCTCTCATCCAGTAACCCCGATCTATAATCTCTTTTTAACGGTCCCTAAGAATTTGTATCCAGCACCCAAAATAAACGAACATCCCGGACTAATCGACTGCTTTTCGAGAATCTTTCAAATCCAAAGCATTTATATATTCGTCTGCTGGAGACCTCAAACCAGTGGTCAAGGTCAGCGTGTTCATGTTAGAAATAAACCTTCTAATCAGCAGCTCTCACAATACCTTTCCAGCCATTGGAGAGGAACCACATGCCTGAACACGAACATACCGAAGCCCTAAATCCTGCAACCGGCGAGTCACTGGGCCAGATCCCTCTAAACCGGGTAGAAGATATCAAAACCGCTGTTCCTCGTATTCGGGCAGCCCAGATTTCTTGGGCTCAAAAATCATTTTCAGAACGCGGTACCTATTTACGGAAAATGGAACACCACCTGGTTGAGCATGGTGAGAAATATGCCAGAATTATATCCCAGGATAATGGCAAGACGCTTGCCGATGCTTACATGACTGACATCTCGTCATCTGTATTGGCATTTGATTATTACATAAAACACTCTGCCCGGGTATTGCGCGAGCGACGGATTAAAGGCTCCCATCTTTTTAGTCTGTTCACCCGCAACCGCCTCCAGCATGTGCCCCTGGGCGTGGTCGGGGTCATCGCACCCTGGAATTATCCCCTGGCCATCCCCATCCATGAAATCCTCATGGGGCTCATGGCGGGCAATGGGATCCTGTTCAAGGCTGCTTCTGAGACCCAAATGGTGGGCCAGATCATCCAGAAGATTCTGGATGCCGGAGATCTGCCCCAGGACCTGTTCGTTCAGGTTAATGTCCCTGGTCGGCTGGCTGGTGATGCCTTTTTAGAAGCCGGTATTGACAAATTATTTTTTACTGGCAGCGTCCCTGTTGGCAAAATTCTCATGAAGAAAGCTGCTGACACCCTGACACCAGTCTCCCTGGAGTTAGGCGGGAACGATGCCATGATCGTGTGTGCCGATGCCAATCTCAAGAAAGCTTCCAATGCTGCCATCTGGGCTGGGTTCACCAATGCCGGACAATCCTGTGCCGGTATCGAGAGGGTCTATGTCCACCGGGATGTTTTCAACCCCTTTATGAAATTACTCAAAGCCAAGGTGGAGAAATTACAAGTTGGAGACCCCTCGCATAAGGCGACTCAAGTCGGTACGATGACCACCGAGAAGCAGGCCCGAGCGGTCCAGGAGATGATCGATGAAGCCGTTGCTCAAGGCGCAGATATTACTGCGGTCTCCAAAATCGATCCAAAGACCCAACAAGCACTGCCGGCAATAGTGCTCACAGAGGTCCGCCAGGACATGCGTATTATGCAGGAGGAAACGTTTGGTCCTGTGTTGGGTGTGATGCCCTTTAAAACCATTGAAGAGGCAATCCATCTCGCCAACGATTCAAACTTGGGTCTCACTGCATCAGTTTTTACTAAAAACCATGGTTTTGGACGCAAGGTCGCATCCGAGCTACAGGCGGGAGTAGTGATGATCAATAACCACCTGGTTTCCCATGGAATTCCAAATCTGCCCTGGGGTGGATTTAAAGAAAGTGGTGTGGGGCGAACCCACGGTGAATTAGGATTGTTGGAAATGACAGAAGCAAGAGCCATTGTAAATGACTACCTGCCCCTCAATAAACAATTTTACTATACGCCCGTACCGGGGTTTGTGTATCGCAGATGGGTTGGACTG
>Ga0222628_1000926_pt1 | contig 10672 bp, 7 predicted proteins | sample AntAcemetageno95_FD_179860 | JGI IMG/M metagenome (GOLD analysis project Ga0222628, IMG submission 179860) | Saline water microbial communities from Ace Lake, Antarctica - #95 | ecosystem: Environmental > Aquatic > Non-marine Saline and Alkaline > Saline | place: Antarctica: Ace Lake | collected... | reverse complement strand
AACGTTATCGCACAACTCGGAGGGAAACTTGGAATTATGATAAAGCAGTTGACCTCAATTCCTGCATTTATGGCAGGGTCGAACCCCGTAGAGTTCGCCGCAGATGTAGCAGACTTCCTTTCAAACCCGGTAAAGAACTACAAAGAATTAAAAGAAAATTCAGTATGGCTCGATCTTCGACACAAGCTCGGGAAGTTCGAACAGGATCTCGATCGTATTTCCAAAAGCGGAGCGGCGAGAACCGTACTCAAATCAAAATCTACTGTACAGATCCTCATGCTTCCGATTCAATTCGGAGATGAAGGAGCGATCGTTATCGGGGGATGGCACGCCTACAAGAAAGCTCTCCGGGAGAATGGAGGGGATAAAAAGAAAGCGATAAGAACATTCGAACGAGTTGCGGCATCAGCACAGCAAGAGTCCGCAATGTTCGCACGGAATAAAATTCAAAAGGTTCCGCTACTCCGGGCGTTCCGAACCTACAAGACGACACCATTCCAATATCTACAAAACGAATTGAAGTATGTCAGAGCACTTCGATACGAACGAGGAAGCTACAAATACTCTCAAGAATACGAAGATGCTTTCCAAAGTATTTTGCAAAAGTCGGCAATGTCCGGGGAGGTTGTTACTGAAGCAGATATCGAAAAGCTCAATGCTTTCCGGGAGGTCGCCCCAATAAAGAAATCGAAATCCGAACGAACGAAGATACAGCTCAGTCATCTCTTTTCATTCCTTATTTTCCATTCGCTTCTCGGGATGATCTTTCAGTTCGTCGGAAGTGGATTCAAGTGGGAAGGAAAGAAGCAAGCTCGAGCGGCAATACTCGGGAACTTCAACGCTATCCCGTTAATAGGAGATTTAGTTACGGCAATATGGGGACGAGCAATCGGAGAACCATTCGGTGTACAGACGGTCGTGGGGAGCTTCCTAAATCAATTCATAAATCTTTCCTCAAAGACAATCGGTATTATCAAAAAACTTGTGGGAGACGAGGACCTCGATCTCTCAAGGCAGGATATCAAACAGCTCGTGAAACAGTCGGCAGATAACTTCGGTGTCATCACAAAGTTCCCATTATCAGGTCCCGTACAAATGGGGATCGGAGCATTGGATCTCATTCAGAATCGAACCAGTAATTACAAACGACTTCTCTTCTCAGAATACACAGTCGGAAAACCGAAAGATGAATTCCTTGAGGAACTTGAGAAGAACGGACCGAGCCAAAAGACGGTTGAAATGTTCCGGCAACTCAAGAAGGACGGCGAGTATTCAAAGAAAACAAAATACAACGCCACCATAAAAAAGCGAAGGAAAGCAGGGAAAGTCGGGAAGAGTGAATCAGCACCCAAAAAAGGGAATGTTTCATCAAGCGTTGATCGAGCAAAGAAACTCAAGAAAGCTCGTGCACTCCAAAACAAATTGAAGTGATTATCGCTTCTCTCCTTCTGCTATATACTCATCAAGTTCCTCATCGCTGAGGGCATTGGTGTCAACGGATGAAAACTCCGCATCACTCATTTCTGAGAACTTAGAAGATCCGCCTTTAATTTTATTGAGGATCCTTTTGAAAAATCCGGGACGATCTTTCGGAGCTTCCTCAAATGTTTTGTCAACATCTTCTTCAGAAACTTCGTCGCCCTTTCTTGCTCGAACTACTCGAATCGCTTTCTTGTATTCCGTTGGAGTAAATTCCGCACCGTCAACTTTCTCCCCTTCGATATCATTGAATAAGTCCTCTTCTGTTAGCGTTCCATCCTCAATGAGTCCAACAATTCTTTCGACTTGTGGATCCTCTCTTACCATCTTTTCGAGATCCTCCGCCGCCGTTTTCGCTTTCCCTGCGATAACTCCCATCTGAGTAACCGTAAGATCCGCAAAATTTCCGTTTAGGTATTCGATGATATCTTCACGACTCGCATCCGGCTCGAACTCTTGACTGACAGCTTTTTGAGCTTCTTTGAATCGGTCGCCTTTATCCACCTTCGCCTTCTTGCCTTTCAGCTTCTCGAGGCGTTCTTTTTCTTCAATGTTTAATTCTGCTTGAGCAAATACTTCTGCATCACTCATCTCCTCGGTATCAGGATTTTCAGCTCGAACTCGTAATTGTTCAGCACGACGAGCGTTCTCATCCTTCGTTTCGTAATCCGCAATGTAGTTCAATTCATCAAGTGAAACGGCTTCGCCTAGTGCTTGCCGAGAAATGATATCACTCACGGTATTGTATTCTTTTGTTTGCGTAACCTGATCGTCGGTGTATCCGAGAACGGTTCTTTGGTATTCCTCAGTTTGAGTCTCAATATCTCCGGCGAGATATCCTCGAGACTTCATGTAGGTTTTTCCTTTTGATAAATTTCCATCGAACTTTGAAGCCGCTAACTGTAAGACTTCTGTCCCATCGAACGGCGTTCCACCTTGTTCTGCCGCAAGTTGTTTCTCTTTAATAATCTGGTCGATCTCCTGATACACTTGAGCATCCTTCGGAGTCGTACCATATTTGATTGATTCCTCATAGGCACCCATCGCACGCCCGACAACCGTTGCCGGATCTCCTGAGTCCTGACCAACGAAGTCCATAACATACGCATACTTTTCCTTTGCCTTCAGCTTCGTAACATCATTTTTTGAAGTGAGAGATTTCTCAAGAGCCGAGAGATCTTTGTTATTTGCGATAGCAATCTCAAGATCTTCTTGTTCTCCGAGTTGATTCGTTTCGTGATCCGCACGGAGTCCTGCTTCTTTCAAGTCCCATTTTTCAGCAAACTTCTCCATGAAGTTCGTTCGAGCACCTTCAGATATAAACTCTTCAGATTCGCCCACAGCTTCGTCCTCAGCGAGTTTTTTAATTTTTTTGAGGTCTATCTCAAAGGCGGCATTATCCTCCACAAAGAGAGCCGACTGCTTATTCCTGAGAGCGTTCTTCGCCGCACCTGCACCGAACTCCGTTCCGAGTCTGGTATCGACAGCAACATCGAACTGAAGCATTGCGTTCTTTTCTTGCTTTTGTTGTTGCTCCCTTCGATCGTCAAAGTCGCTTAATTTCTTATTCATCGCCGCCGCATCTTGCGGAGCGAGTTTCCCGGTATTTGGATCCGGGGTATAGGAGTCAATGATATCCTGCCGGGCATCAGTCGCATCCTTTGCGTTCTGTACAATTTGCTCGTCGAGTTCTATCTGCACGGTTTTCTCCTCATCCGAGAGAAGGTTCCACGCTTGAACTGTTACGCTATCAGGACGAGCCGACTCAAGTTGTCCCTTGAGTGCATCGGCTTGCTTTTGTGCCTGAGCCGTTTCTTCGATCTCCCTTTTGATATCCGGGTTGATCTTTCCTTTCTCACGATTCTTTTCTTTCATTGCTTCATCTTTCATCTTTCGTTGTTTTTCCTCTTGTGCAATTTGTTCGTCTTTCGTAGTCGGTCGAGATGATACACGCTTTTTATCCTTCCCCTGTTCTCCTTGTTTTTGTATTGCAGGGTTATGATTTTCAGCAATAAACTGAGGTACCAATGGAGTCTCACGAGGAACAAATTTATCAAGTTTCTCGTCATAGACTTGCGTTGCCGCTTTCTTTTCTTCTTTACTGAGAGCTTTCCACGCAGGATTTGTTTTCTGCTTTGAAAGGATCCGTCCTTTCTCCGCCGCTTCTCGTTCGACTTCATCGTTTTTCGCTTGTTCAATTTCAGCACCGGCACCTTTCACAACTCTATCCGTTTGTTTCCCGGAAAGGATGAGTGCCTGTTTTTGGTATTCAATTTTATATTTATCGATCTCCGCCTGAGTAACATTCTCTCCACTCGGCGGCTTGTAATCCGGCAAGGCATCGGCGAGAGCTTTCGATCGGGGATCTTCACTTGAAAATACACCGTCCAATCCAACACTAGCAAAATCAAATTTCTGATCTTCACCAACTTTCTCCACTTTTTTCGGATCAGTCGGGGGAGGTGCAGTTTCCTTTGAAGGTTGTATCGGACCGCCTTTTGTATCAGCAATAGACTTCCGCCCCTCAGATTCTCGTTTCATCTGAGCGAGTTTTTGTTTTGCCTGTATTGCTTCCGCTTGTGATTTTGGTTTCACAACGGTTCCATCGGGAAGTGTTACGGGAGCGAATGTTCTAGTTTTTGCCATTATGAGCTGATAAAAGATTTTGGAATAAATGCCTTATGAGTCTTGAATTCTATATCATCACCGTATGCCGTCCCTTCTGTATTGATAGCATACGATCGTACATGATAAGTTGTATCAGCGACCAAAGGTGTAAGAGTTTCCGTGAACGGCGTTGTAAGCCCTGCCACGATAAATTTTGTGTCTCCCGTTGTTGGATTCAGGTTCGCACCAATCACGAACCCCCTTTCAGTTATAGCGTTTCCTCCGTCGTTTACAATCGTGCCAGTTACCTTTGCCTCTAAAGCATAGATATCTTTGACGATTTCAGTTGTCATTGATGCGGTCGTATCGACTTCAATAAGTTCGATAACACCATCGTCTCCGTCTCCACCTGCGGACCCTGCGGTACCTGCGGTACCGTCCACTCCTGCCGGTCCTGCGGCAGTACCTTTTGCACCACCACCACCTCCTGCGGCACCAGTACCACCATCTAAATTTGTTGTATCAAATGCTTCTGCGGCAGACCCGAGATGATAAAGATATAGGTTTCCTGCGTGTCCTCCGGCTCCTCCGGCTCCACCTCCACCTCCTCCACCTGCCCAATTATTCGTACCACCGGCACCTCCACCCCCACCGTTTCCTCCGGCAGAAATACCATTTACACCGGCTCCGTTTATTGTTCCACCCGTGATAGAGATATTTCCTTGTACAAAGAAGGAAACATTTTCGCATGAAGTTCCATGTGCACCGGCAGAACCACCTCCGCCTCCACCACCAACACTATATTGTTGTCCGGCAGTTACAGCACTTCCAGTACCTCCACCTCCTCCGGCACCGTTTGAATATGCTCCTGCGGTTCCTCCAACAGAAGGATCGGGGCTTGACCATGATCCGTATCCATTTCCTCCGACGGATCCATCGCCTTCAGCGTTTCCACTACCACCGCTACCACCACCGACACTACCACCTGATCCACCGGCTCCACCACCTCCGCCAGTTCCATAATTCAGGTCGGAAACATTCAAGTTTCTTTCTATACCGAGGACGGCTACCGTTCCCGGAGTTGCGTTTGCATTATTTCTCAGCGTTATTACCGCCGTTCCTCCAATCGTAAAATCTCCTGTTACAAGAATCGGTGCACCAACGGCTCCACCATTCCCGGCATTGATAAAATCCATCGTATCACCATTACCCATAATCACATTATCGAATGTGTTTTCTATGGATAAATCGATATTCCCGGAATTAAAATCTGCCATTATGTTCTAAATTCAAGAGTTATAATAAGTCCTTTTGATGGGGTTCCTTGCACTCCATCAATATCAATCGAAATTAAATCGTTCGTTGTTACATCGTCCTTCGTTGGATCGATTACTGCCGGAACATCCGCATCATCACTATCGACTTCCGTAGTATCAATGGTGAGTGGAGTAGAAAGCATATCGACACCATCCGTTACATTCTGAACTTGGATATCAAGTTTCCCTGTTACCCCTGCCGTGATTACTCGAGCGTGCACTCGCACTAAATCAGCACCATTGAACTTTTCAGGAATGACGAAATACATTCGCCCATCACCCGTACTCGCATCAGTCGTTGCATCGAAACAATACGCCGAGAGAACTTTATCATTGATCGTCGTTTCAAGTTCGTCCCTCATTTCCTGCCATTCCGCATTTCCTACGAAAATTCCACACGGAGAATCCGCCGGGAAAGTATCGACAATCCGTCCTGATTGACGGTTCGCAATAACATTCTTCCCATTATCATCATTCGCAAGTCCTCGCATCGTAGGGAAGGTCCCGTCAGTCGCTAACGCAAGCGTACAAGTGTACCGAGGCAATCCATAAATCGTACCGTTTCTTTCTACCGAAGCGATCCTTTTTGATTCAAAGGTCGCCGCACTATCTTTACTCACGGTTTTTAATTTGAACGCCTGTAATGGAGTTCCTGAGATATCCCCTTCTAATCCCCAATCTGCACGAGTAGCATAAATATCGACAGTCAAATCCGTCGAGAGTAGCTTGGTCGCTAGTTTGAAGAGAGCGTTATCGAGTGTATTGTTATTAGGCATGGTATAGTGATTATAGGCGATTCATTGATTTTTCACCAATGAGTTTATTTTTGGTTTTATAGGTAATTCCCATATCAAGTAGTTCGAATGGGTATTGTGAGCTTTCCACAACCTCCCATCGGATCGTAGAAAATTTCGCTTTCGGTTTATTCTTTTTAATGTAATCCACCCCTGCCGTGGAGAGATCCACACCACCGGCTTCGAAAACATATCCCTCATACTCCCCGTCTCTCATTGCTCGGGCGGCATCTGCCACCGTGAAAGTCTGACTCCAAAATGGGGTATCAGATCCGTCAATGTAGAGATTGACCGTAAAGCTACTGAGAGGGTGAACATTCGCAAAGATTTCAAGAAACTTAATTTTCTTTTGTCGTTTCTCGTCGTCCATACCATCCCATTCGTTCGAGTATAAAAATGTATTCCGAACATCTTGGAACACTTTATAAATTTTTCCGTCGCTTGAACTTCCGGCAAACAGTTCGTTCGCTGAAATAAAGAGAGAAGAATAATAAGAATTCGGCACCATAAATATCGGTCGTTCATCCTTTGAAATATCTATGACTATCAGCGTATCATTCCTCGCCCCTAGCTGTACACAAGCTACGATCCATTCGTTCTTGATATCATGCACAATGATACCGTTTGTCGTAGTAAATTTTTCCCACTTCCGTCCAATCTCCCCACTCTCAGTAAGATTCACGGAGTCCCCGGTAAAGGAGTTCATCTCGTGGATCCCTTCGGGATTGAGTTTGTAGCAAAATCCTTTTTTCCCTGCACATAATTGATTCGGTCCATCGACCCCTCGTTCCGGGGAAGTGAATCCATCGATAGAAGTGTCCTCAGAAATCTCATCACTTGCGGAGTTCGGGACAACTTTTTGAGCATCACATCCAATTTCTCCGGCGATAATGATTCCCGTCCCTGCGTTGACCCCTGCCTTTGGAACGGTGATTTCAGTCTTGTACACCCCCTCACCGTGTTGTAACGCTTCAGCAGTCCAATCATTGCTCGATGCAATGGCATCCCCGGAGAAGCCCGTTTGACGAGGTTCTCCTGCTACGATTCGATTCTTATCCCGAGTAAGGAACTTGACCTCATCAGGAGCGTTTGCCGTCGGTGTTAATTCAGATCCATTCCATCGAGAAAGAGGGAAGGTCGCCGCATCATTCCCAATAAAAAGGAAAGCTCCAATTTGTTCGAAAGAAAATACCGCACTCGTGTAATGAGTAGAAGATCGTTTTCCATTCCCACCACCACCGGCTCCTGCGTAAACTGCACCTAAAGTCAATGCGTTATTCCCCTCGATTGAAAGAACCCTTGCTCGACTTGCGTATTCAGTATCGAGGTACACAAGATCCCCAACCGTGAGTTCCGTTGTGAAAATACAACCCGAACCCGTAACGGCGGAGCTTCCATTCGTGAAAGTCATCGTTCCCGTGATCGCCGCTTCATTCGCTTCCGGCAATGTAGGAGTGCTTTCTGATAAATCAGCATCAATAAATCGAAGATTGTAGTATCCGTTGTCTTGGAATACGACTGCCTTCTGATCGGTTCCGTCATTCTTCTTATAGTTGTATCCTCCGAGCACACCGCCAACTCCCGCTATTTCGGTCCATTCTTCGGCGGATCTGATCTTTCGAAGTCGTCCATCATGGATTTCACAATTTTCAGATCTTAGAGCACCTTTGCCCTGATAGGGGGCAGAGCGAAGTTGGAATTCAAACGGGAAGTAATTTTTTGGTATTCTTTGTACATAAGACATTTGCTATTGAGGATAATCGTATTTCGGATTGCCGCTAACATTCCTCGGTCGAACAATGATCGGCTTTGAATTGTTGTACTGTTTTCCCATACCGTCGAAGTTCTTTTCGAACTCAAGCTCGGCATGGTCCGTAAGGTTCTTCTCTTCTTCAACCACCGCATACATAGCGGCGAGATACCGAGCAAAGAATCTTCGGTATTTGAAAGGCATAAATTTCTGAGTCGTTCGTGGAGTCGAAGCATCGATCGGAACAATCTCAGATAAGTATCGTATTCTAAAGTAAGTCTGGACCGTGTATCCGGGGAAGTAGATTCTCGTGAGATCTTTGAACCAACCCTTATTGTCCTCGGAATTATCATCGAGAGAGAACCGGGAATTTTTTTCAGGAGAATCCTTTTTTTCGTCTCCCATGAGGATCCCCGTTCCGGCTCCGCCAGTTCCACCATATACTTCATCAATAACAAGATTGTCATCATCAGTAATAGATTGAACAACGGCAAACGAACCTTCTTCGTCCTCAAGGAAAATGATACTACCTGCCTCGAGTTCACTTTCAAAGGCACCTCCAACTGCGGAGACTGCCGTACTGGAAGCTGTAAATGTTATTACACCCGTGAGATTTATAGCCGTATCAAGCTCCATAACATCGTGAGGTTGGAAGAAATCATTAAATGTTCCTCCATCACCATCATCCCCCCATGCGTTCGTTAGAACTCCGTATTTCGTTGACTTCACAATTTTCTCCGTGAATCGTTTATTCGGGTACAGCTTATCGAACTTTTCGATAAAGAGGTTGTACCCGATATTGAAAACATCGTTCTCGTGATCCTCATTGATTCCATCAATGTCATCGGTGATGGAGTAACCCATCGATAATAGATCGGCGATTGAAATGTTCATAGGAATTCCCCCGTTAAGAATTACGAGGAGAGATCTCCTTTATAATCAGCGAGTGCCTCAGGACTCATTTCATTGAGTTCCTCGATACTCATTGGTTTTTCTTCTTTCGTGTCAACCTGAAGTTTCGTAATCTCAGCAATCAGTTTTTCCTTATCTTCTGCTTGCGATTTTTCTCGTGCTTCTTTTTCTTCTTTCGTTTCTTTTTTATCTTCTGGTTTCTTTTCTTTTGATTTCGCATCTGCATCAGCTTTCGCCTTTGCCGCTTCATCATCGGCTTCCTTTGCCGTTTCACTTTTAAAATTCGCATCATCATTGAGATACGCTTCGAGAGGATCTCGATTCAGTTTTCCGATTGCCTTATGCAATTCAGGAGTGTACTCAATGCCGTTGTCCTTACACTTCAACTCGATTGCGGTTTTTAGTTCTCCTTTTGTGAGAACAACAACCTTCTCTTCCTTCACTACTTTTGCCGGTGCCGGGGGAGTTTGTTTTGAATCCGCCTTTTTCACGACCGGGTTTGTAGCTTCCCCCAATCCGTTAAAAGAACAAGATCCTAATTCATCTTTTGCACCCTCTTTGTGGACTCCCATTCCTCCAAAGACGACTCGTGGATATTTGTTTCCCATGTTTAAAAAATTAAGACAGCTTTATGATAACTCGATTCTACTTGAAACGCAAACTCAAAGGGTGCAGGAGAATTCCCACACCCTTCATTGAATTTCGAGATTGAGCTTCTTACACTCCTGTCATGTGAACGACACCTACGAAATCGGCGAATCCAACTGATTCTCGGTAAAGAGCGTTGAACTTCGTTACGATATCGGAACTTTCGTCCCACTTGTTCATCCATGTTCGGAGTTTCTCACGAACGACAGTATTCATCTTGTGTCGTTTTCCGATCAATGTAACACCAGTATCGGAACCACCTGCGGCTACACCGATATAAGGAGAGAACATTACTCGAACACCCGGGAATACTTCTGACAAATAGTTCAGATCGTTGTTCGCTGTATTGGCTTGCAACTTAGACTTTGTAAGTCGCATCACTTCGGCATGATTCGCCGGAGCAGTAAGGAGAATTTTCGGAGCAGAAATAAACTGCTTCAATGTGTAATCCTTCATCTCACGGAATAATTGAAATGCAGACTCAAGTACGGTTTCCGTGATTGCACCCGTAATCAAATTGTCTTGCGTTTGTCCTCCTGAAAGCGGATGACTGTTACTCGCTAGTGGTACTCCATCAGCACCATTAGTTATCGCAATGTTTCGAATCACCGCAAATCGGTTGAATTCCATTGTTTCTCGAGCAGAGATAGCAAGTTGTTCTACATTGTCCTTCATCTCATTATAAAGCTGATCTTCGAGTGCTTCATATGAGATACCAACTCCCTTTCGGAAAGTTGAGTGAGAGAAATTAGTTTTCATAATTTCGTCTCGTTTTACAATAGGAGTTGGATCTTCCTCCGCAACTGCGGTGAATCGTCCGACACCTGACACCTTTTGGAAATCTTCAGAATTTTTACGAGATGCGTAAAAGTTGAAGATATCTTTTGAAGTAGCTTGCATTGGTTCCACTTCCTCTTTCAAGGAATCTGTGAAAACCTCACGAAGCCCCTCCAACAAAGTGTTCGGCGTAATCGTCGTGTTAATGTTCATAAGAGAGTTTTTAATAAATACTCCCCCGTTTTTTTATTTTTTGTTTTTGGCAATTCTAGCTTTCACTTTGTCTTTATCGACACCGAAAGCATCAAGCATCTCATCGTCGGCACTAGAAATTGCATCGCCTCCTTTCTTACCTTTGTCATCTCCTCCGCCCGAAGGACTAGAGAAAG
>Ga0222628_1000919_pt1 | contig 10725 bp, 10 predicted proteins | sample AntAcemetageno95_FD_179860 | JGI IMG/M metagenome (GOLD analysis project Ga0222628, IMG submission 179860) | Saline water microbial communities from Ace Lake, Antarctica - #95 | ecosystem: Environmental > Aquatic > Non-marine Saline and Alkaline > Saline | place: Antarctica: Ace Lake | collected... | reverse complement strand
CTGTCCAATAAGAGGTTGTCCAGCAGCATCTTTTTTAAATACAGGATATCCTCTATATGAAGCGGATTCAATTAACACAATTTTGTCTATTATATCATTATGTTTTGCGGCTAATTTAAGAATAACAGCTCCTCCTGTAGACCATCCAGCTATGTGGACTTTCTTGATATTGAGTTCTTTTAAAAATAAATATAAGTCATCACTTAAATCTTCTAGTGATTGTATTGGAGTGTTATAACTTGAATCTCCAAATCCTCTTAAATCTGGTGCAATAACTCTATAGTTTTTCTTAAATCTTTCAATTAAAGGTTTGTAATGAACACCACTACTCATGTTTCCATGAACTAGTAATATTGTTTTATCTCCTTGTCCTTCATCAATATAAGCATAAGTTTCTGAATTAGGTAATACTACTTTTTTCTTTTCCATTTTCATTCCTCCTAGACTATTATTTTTAATTGATCATTATTGATAAATCCTAAAATAAGTGAAGTAAATAATTCTGGTTTTTCATACATGCTAGCGTGACCACATTCAGGAATTATAACTAGATTTGAATTAGGCAACATTTTATCAATGTATACCTGTTCAAATACTGGAGTCAGATAATCCTCTTTTGAGGATATAATTAGAGTTTTGGTTTTTATTAGTTTTAATGACTCTACAACATCATGTGTTTCAGCGCTTTTTGTAAGTCTTACCATTGCATCTAAAAATACTTCATTACTAAATATTGGTATTAACATTTTCTTTCTCTCTTCCATCCAATTCAAATTAGTTGTATAGAATTGAGGTGAATAGATATACGGTATTGAAATATTATAGTATGCGAGTCCATTTCTAGATTTTGCTACTTCATTCCACCCATCACCTATTGCTTTTAACCATGGAGATGTTTTAGCTACTACGTTAGCAACAATTAGTTTATTAATATAGTCTTGATATTTAGCAGCGAATTGTAGTGCAATACTTGCTCCATAGCTAATACCAACAATATTAACTTTTTTTACTTCAAGAAAATCTAAAAGACTTTTAAGAAGTTTAACCTGAATTTCTTGTGTGTAATCTTTATTTAGTTTTGAAGTTTGACCTTGATCAAACATATCAAATCTTATCAGTGTATTATTTTTTGTGAATGGTTCTACAAATATGTCCCATGATATTGTTGACATCATGATTCCGTTTAATATTATTATAATTTCTTTTTCACTTGAGATTTCTCCATCAACTGTATAAAAAATCTCTTTATCTTCATATTTGAAAATGCTCATTAGATATACCCGATTTCTTTCGCTTCTCTTCTTAACTTATCTCTGAATTTTGGATGAGAAACACTAATCAATAATTCAACTCTTTCTCTGATACTTCTACCTTTGAGCTGAACACATCCATATTCAGTAACAATATAATCAACATCGTTTCTTGAAAGAGAAACGCCAGCTCCTGGTTTAAGAGTAGAAACTATTTTACTAATTTCTTCTTTAATTCCAGTTAACTTATTTCTCGCCATTGTTGTTGAATATAAAGTAATGAAACTTCTACCATTAACCGCTCTTTGTGCTCCGGTTGCTGTATCACACTGCCCACCAGTTCCACTAAATTGTACTGTTCCAATAGACTCGCTACAACATTGCCCTGTTAAATCAACTTCGATAGTTGTATTGATTGATACTTGGTTATCGTTTTGTCCTACTACATATGGATCATTAACATAATTACCATCTAAGAATAAGATATCATCATTTTCATGTAGAAACTCATATAACTCTTTGGTCCCAAATGCAAAAGCACAAACCATTTTACCCGGGTGCAGTGTCTTCTTCTTGTTAGTAATGACTCCTGCTTTATAAAGATTCATAAATCCTGTTGTTAACATTTCAGTATGAACACCAAGATCTTTTTTAGTTGCAAGGGCTGCCGCTACTGCGTTAGGTATTCCACCTATTCCAAGTTGAATACAGTCTCCATCATGAATTTTTTCTGCAACAAAATTCCCGATTTTAATGTCTTTCTCATTTGGAGAAGTATCTGGAAGAATTGGTACATCATATTCAAGCTCTATAAAATAATCTATTTCACTTTCGTGGACCTCTAAGTCACCATATGTTCTTGGTAAATGAGGATTAATTTCTAAAATAACAATATCCGCTGCTGCAATCATTTTCTTTTCATAAACATTTGATAAAGAAAGGGAAATAAAACCTTCCTCATTTGGTGGTGTTGCATTACCTACAAAAATATTAGGTTTTTTATGATTGATTCTTTGTACTCCTGCATTATGCAATTGATTTGGGATGAATGAAATATTCCCATTTTTGAATGATCTACGAAGATCATTTGAGAAAAACCAACTATTCACATAAAATATATCTTTGTATTCTGGGTTCCCCATATACTCATAGTTCTTGAGTGGTAAGCAATTATCAACTGTAATGTTTTTTACTCTGTTACTAACTTCATGCAATCTTGTGAAAAACTCTCTACCTTCACTAGCGCACATTCCAGCAACAATATAATCATTATCTTTAACTAAATTTAGTGCTTGTTCTAATGTGATTATTTTTGCCATGATTTCCTCCTGTACAAATATCAGGGTATAAAGTGAAACCACTTTATACCCGTAATTTGCAGTATAATATTTTTTTATCTAGTTCCCTAGAATGTCGTCAATTGATTCGATTGGTTCAGTTACATTCCATACATAACCTTCAGGATTATCTCCTGCAGCTGGAATAATTGCAGCTTTAGTTAAAGCCATAGATTGCGTACCAACTCTTGCTCCATCAGCATAATCGATCATTCCACCGAATGGATTTTGGATTGGAGCTGATTCCATTGCATCAATGAAAGTTTCCCAAGTTAATTCTCCATCAACACGTTCAAGTCCTGAAACGAAGAATGAAGCAGCGATCCAACCAGTCATTGCGTATACGCTTGCAACATAATCGTTATTAAATGTTGACATTTCTGCTACATATAGATCATATTCTGCAGTTGGAGTAACTCCATCAGCTTCAAAGAAATCTACCCATGCACCAGCATAAACGTCAAATGAATCTAATGTATCTTTAATTAATGCAGCAAATGATGGAGATGCATTAACATATGAAGTAATACAATCAACGTCACTACCAGCAACTTCTAAAGCTTTCATAGCAGTAGCAGCATTTGCTTGGTTAGCGGCAACAATAATGAAATCAACATCTGCTTCAACGATTGTAATTGCAGCTGCAGATAAATCTGATGCAGCATATTCAACTTCAACAGTTACTAATTCAACATTTTGTTTTTCAGCTTCAATTTCAATACCTTGTAACATACTTGTTCCTGAATCATCATTAGAATAGATAACTCCAATTTTAGCTGCACCGAAATCACCTACAGCACGAGCAACCATAACTTGCCCTTCAGCTGGGTAAAGAGGTTGAACTGGGAATGAAGCTCTTTCGTTTCCAGTAGCTTCTGCGTTATATAACGTTCCTACACCAGTTGCGTAATATACACGTGGAATTCCGATTTCAGTTAAATAAGTTTCAGTAGCACCAATGATAGGTGTACCAAAATGTCCTACAAATGCAAAGATTTCATCATCTTCTACTAATCTCTCAGCATAAGTTAATCCTGTTGCTCCATTAAATTGATCATCATAATGGATAAATTCAATTCTTCTTCCGTCTACTCCACCATCTGCGTTAACCATTGCGAAATATGCTTCTATTCCTGCAACAAATGGTAATCCTACAAATGCTAACCCGCCAGAAGTAGCAGCAGAATTCCCTACTAATACTGATGTTTCAGTTACACCTTGTTCAAATTCTGTGTCTTTATCACATGCAGCCAATGTTCCAATAAATAAGAACAAAGATAAAACTAATAATACTTTTCTCATTAATATTTCCTCCTATTATTATTTTTCTGAATTTTCATTCAGTTGATTCATTTTCCTAAATACGCTTCTACTAATTTTGGATCATTAATTAGTTTTTTTGCTGGTCCTTCCATAATTAACTCTCCAACTTGAATCACATATGCATAATCGGCAATCTTTAGTGTTTGCAATGCATTTTGCTCAACAATTAGCACCGTTACTCCTTCGCTCTGAAACTCTTTGATGATTTGGAATATATCTCTAACAATAAGTGGAGCAAGTCCAAGTGATGGTTCATCCATTACAAGTAATTTAGGATTACCCATCAACGCTCTAGATATAGCTAACATCTGTTGTTCTCCACCAGATAATGTATTAGCTACTTGCAATTTTCTCTCTTCTAGAACTGGAAAATATTTATATACTCTTGCCTTATTGTTATTAATAATTTCGTTTCTTGTTAAACCTATTTCTCTATTTTGTACTTCTTCCTCAGTTAAAACTCTTTTCAGTCTATTAACAATATTATGAATTCGCTTTGTTTTCGCAACTTCAAATATTTTAGAAACCGGAATCCTTCTTTTTTTAACTTTGAATGCTCCAATTCTTAAATTTTCTTCAACTGTTAAATCAGAAAATATTTGACGACCTTCAGGAGATTGGATAATTCCTGCTGCAGCAATTTTATCTGTTGCCATTTTTGTAATGTCTTTGCCATCAAACACGATACTTCCTGACTCGCTACTTAACAATCCTGATACCGTGTTAAGTAAAGTGGTTTTTCCACCCCCGTTTGCTCCAAGGATAGCAACAACACTACCTTCCTTAACATCTAATGATACTCCTTTTAAAGCACTGATTGGACCATAACTTACACGTAAGTCTCTTATTTCTAATAAATTACCCATTAGTCATCATCCTTTCCTAGGTACGCTTCTTGTACTATCGGATTAGATTTTATTTTTTCTGGAGTATCCATTGCTAAAAATTTACCGAATGATATTGCACAAATTCTATCACATACTTGCATAACAAATCCCATATCGTGTTCTACAAGTAATATTGAACATTTATAGTTATCTTTTATAGAAATTATTAAATCAGATAACTCGTTTGTTTCCTGTTCATTAAGTCCAGCAGCTGGCTCATCAAGAATAATAAGTCTAGGATTACTCATTAATGTTCTAGCAATTCCTATTTTCTTAAGTATTCCGTATGGTTGCCCACCTGCTAATTGTTCTTTTATTGCCTTAATACCCATAAATTCTAGGATTTCATCTGCTTTTTCTCTAAAGAAAATCTCTTCTTGTTTAGATTTTTTTGTATGCAGAACGTGTGACACTATTCCAGTTTTATAGAGCGAGTGCGCCCCTATCAGTAAATTATCTATAATTGGTAAATCTGAAACTAACTCAACATTTTGGAATGTTCTAACTAACCCTTCATTAATTACATGACTAACATGCACTTCATTTAGATTAACGATCTCATCTTCCTTATTTCTAAATAAGATAGTTCCTTCTTTGTCTTGATAAAACTGTGTAATGCAATTGAATACAGTAGTTTTCCCAGCCCCGTTTGGACCAATTAATCCAACTATTTCATTTTTTCTAATATCGAATGATAAATCATTAACGGCTTTAAGTCCACCAAACGACATGCATAAGTTTTTGATTTCTAGTATTGTATTATTGTCTAAATTATACATTGTTCTCTACCTTATTTTTCTTTTTATTTTTACGATTTTCTATGCCGTTTTTAAATTTATGATACAGTTTTTTTGTATCCTGGATAACATATATAAATCCATATGGATAATACATAATTACTACAATAATTAATACTCCAGAGAATATATAAGCTACTCCATTAATTGAACTAAATAATTCTTCAAGCCATAAGCTTGGAACTCCATAAATAACAAACACACCAATGAATGTACCAAATATTGACTTGATTCCTCCTACTACAACCATAGCTAGAATTAGTAATGTTAACATTAAGTTCCAATCAAGTGGTTGTACATAACGATAGAATGACGCGTATAGTATTCCTCCTATAGTTGCATATAATGTAGCAATTAAGAAAGCGAGTAATCTGTATTTTGAAATACTAACACCCATTGCTTGAGCTGATGAATTACTTCTGCTCATTGCCATTAATGCTCGCCCTGTTTTACTGTTTGTGAGGTTATACATTACAAACATCATCAATACCATCATTATTACTAATAATATAAATGTAGTATTTCTATTTAATTGAACTACTCCAAATAGTAATGGATACTTATAGTGAACTCCACCAAAAGCATTTGTAAACCATGTTACTCTTCTAAAGATTTGGCTAAATATTTCTCCAACTGCTAAAGTCGAAATAGCTAAATAAACGCCTTCAACTTTCAAAGAGAATAATCCAATGAATAATCCAATAATAGATGATATTATTAATGTTGCTAAAATTGAAATTTCATAAGGTAATCCTAAAGAAGAGAAATATACAACTCCATAAGCTCCAAAACCAACAAATCCTGCAGTCCCTAAACTCATAAGCCCTGAAAATCCTAGTAATATATTTAACCCAAGTGCAACGATCGTAAATATTACAATGTATGCAACGAGTGAAACTGTTGAATAACGAATAATATCTAAGTTTGATAACAACGGAACTAGAGCTAAAAGAATACCAAATAATACAAATCTTTGATGCATACTTTTTTCTAGTTTATTTTTATACATTTTTAATACTTTTATGATGGGTTTAAAAAATAGTGAGATAGTATTTAATATTTTAGTCTTCATATACTCACTACACTTTCTTAACAAATTTCTTACCTACTAAACCAACTGGTTTAAAGAATAAGAAAATCATTATTATGACGTATACAAGAGTTGTACTCCATGTAGAAGTAATGTAGTATGACGTAAGATTTTTAGACATTGCGATTATATATGCTCCAAGTACAGGACCATAAAAAGTTTGGAACCCACCAAGTGTACATGCAAAGAATGCATTGATTTGAATATCGTTCATCATGTTAATATCAACTGCAGTTTGTGGAGCAACAATAATAGCTGCCAATGTCCCAAATGTTGCGGCAGTTGCCCATGACATTAACGTTACAGTTTTTGTGGGAACACCCATTAATTTAGAAGCAACTTCATTTGAAGCAGTTACTCTTATTGCAAGTCCCCAATCTGTATATTTCAAGAACCAAAACAACGCAGTCATTAAGAATATTGATACTCCAATTACAAATATTGCATTAAATCCAATTACAGCTCCAAGAAAATTAATTCTATTAGCTTCTGTAAATTCAAAAAATTGAGGCATCGGGATTGGTTCAACACCAAATATCCACGGTATAATTCCGATAATTACGATAATTAAACCTAATGTAATAATTTGTTTACCCGTTGGACCAACTTTTGATGCAGGTCTTATAAAGATAGTATCAATTATAAACCCTGTAATAATAGCTGTTACCATCGCTACAGGAACAACAGCCCAAATACTCCAGCCCCATTTTACAAGAATTGTAGCTGCAACAAATGCATTTAAAGTTCCTATTGATCCTTGTGCGAAGTTTGTTGTTTTACTTGTTCTATATATTAGTACAACACCAAGTGCAGCTAAAGCGTACACACTACCTGTTTCTAAACTTCTTAGAATCAGTGAAATAAAAACACTCATATTAGCCCCACCTCACTATATTAGAAGCCCAAACGTAACCTATGCCTGCTGCAAGCAGGCATACATTGTCACCAGTCTTTATCATCTTGTTGTTATGTGCCAAATGAAGTGATAATATTTGATCAATTTGGCCAATGTGCCCGTAATCTTCTAAGTAGATTGTTTGTTCCTCAGATAGTTTTAGTTCATCCATCATGTTGTGATGTCCAGAACGTTTAATATGTAATATGCCAAAGAAATCAATTTCTTCTCTTGTTAATTTAGATTTTTCTAATGACTTATCAATACACATAAGCCAATTATCCATTGAAACTTCTTTCAATCTATCTTTCATCTTTTTTGCGTCCATTAGAGTTAAAGATTTATATGCACTACTTGCATTTTCTTTCGTTATTGGATTACAACTTCCCCCAATAACTACTCCAGCAGATCGAGCTAAAGTTCCATCAGCTATGATATGAGTACCAAGAAGCAAATTATGATTATAATTTTTCTTTAAAATCATAGCTCCTCCGCCTGCGGATAAATTATACATCATTGACATATCTTTATCTTCAAAGTTTACGAAATCTCCATTTCGATATCCTCCAACAATCATGACTGTTTTAATTTCATCATCTGCAGTTAACATATCTTTTGCGATTTTCATAGCAGAGACTGTTGTACAACAACGATTTTGTAAATCAATACCCCATGCATTATTCGCACCTATCTTACCTTGCACATATAATGCAGAGGTAGTAAGAGGGTATTCTTTCCATTCTTCAGTTACTGATAATATTACATCAATTTCTAATGGATCAACTTTAGTGTTTTTTAAACAATCAAGTGCAGCGAGATAACTCATTTCTTGTGCACCTTCGTTTTCATTTGCGACTAATATTTTCTTTATTCCAAGTTTTTCTATGACAGCTTCTTCTGTCCAAACTCCGTTTGTTTTTGCAGCTATATCTTTTGCTGTTAAAAATTGTTTAGGTAAATAGATACCTGTTCCAACAATTCCTATTTTTTTATCTTCGGACAAAATGTCACCTCCATATTTAGTCTATACTATTTTTATAGTCTCATTCCGCCATTAACGCTTAGATTATGTCCAGTAATGTATGATGACTCATCACTAGCAAGGAACATAACTGCATTTGCTATTTCATTTGGTTGTCCTAATCTTTTTAACATTGTAAGTTGAGCAAATTTATCAAGTAAATCTTGTGGTATTGTTTTTAAAATGTCAGTCATAACATATCCAGGTGATATAGCGTTTACTCTTACTGGTACACCTTTACGAGCAAATTCTTTAGCCCATGTTTTTGTAAGTCCAATCATACCAGCTTTCGCAGCTGAATAATTTGCTTGTCCAATATTTCCATATTCTCCAACTACACTTGAGATATTTATAATAGATCCTCCACCATTTACTTCCATATGTGGACCAATATGTCTTACTAAATTGAAAACACCTTTTAAGTTAACATTTAATACAAGGTCCCATTGTTCATCAGTCATTTTTCTAGTCATTGAATCTCTTGTGATCCCTGCATTATTAACTAAGATATCAATATTCCCATGTTCTTCTGTGACTTTATCAAAGAACTCTTTACAAGCTGCAGAATCTCCAACATTTAGAATATATCCTATTACATTTTGATTTACGAATGATAATTTAGTCATATCAGCAACGATTACTTTTGCTCCTTCAGTTGCAAATTTTAAAGCAACTTCCATTCCAATTCCTTTTGCTCCGCCAGTTACGACAGCTAGTTTACCTTTTAATCTCATTATTTTACCTCCATATTTTTCACAATTATAGCCGTCCCCATTCCCCCGCCAATACAAAGAGATGCAAGACCATATTTATTTTTTCTTTTAATCATTTCATGAATTAAAGTTGTAGTGATTCTGTTTCCACTTGATCCAACAGGATGTCCAAGTGCAATAGCTCCACCATTTACATTCGTTCTTTCTAAAATTTCTTCTCTTGTTAAATCATGTTCATCAACAAGTTCAGCTATTACTCCTAAACTTTGAGCACTAAATGCTTCATTAAGTTCAAGTAAATCCATTTGAGATAACGTCATATTAGTACTTTGTAATACGTTTTTAATTGCAGGTACAGGTCCCATTCCCATGTATAATGGTTCAACTCCACCTTGCCCAATTCCGATCACTTCTACAAGAGGTGTTAAGTTATATTCTTTTAACGCTTTTTCACTTACTACAAGCATAAAACTAGCTCCATCATTTATACCAGAACTATTTCCAGCAGTAACACTACCCTCTTTTTTAAATGCAGCTCTTAATTTTCCTAATCTCTCTAGGTCTGTTTTTCTATTTGGATACTCATCTGTATCCACTATAATGTCCCCTCTTCTGTTTTTAACAGTAACAGGCACTATTTCTTCTTTAAATCTTCCAGCGTCTACTGCAGCGATTGCTTTTGTTTGTGAAGCAATTGCAAATTCATCTTGTTGTAATCTAGTTAAGCTATAACGCTCAACTATATTTTCTGCAGTAATCCCCATATGAACATTATTAAATACATCTGTAAGAGCATCACTAATCATATGATCTGCTAATTTTAAATCGCCCATCTTATTACCGTTTCTTATTTTGTGAGAAGCGACAAACGGAGCTCTACTCATTGATTCAGATCCACCAGCGATAACCATATTGTGGATTCCTGCTTTAATGTTTGAGTACGCGTTCATAATAGATTTCATTCCGCTACCACAAACCATATTTAAACTATATGCTGGAACAGTAATTGGAATACCAGCACCAATTGATATTTGTCTTCCCAGTCCTTGGCCTATTCCTGCAGGTAAAATATTTCCTACAATAAGCTCATCAATTTTTTCTTTGGGTATTTGTGTTTCTTCTAAAATGTCTTGTACTACTGCGACTCCAAGATCTGCAACATGAACAGAACTTAATGATCCTAAGAACGACCCTATAGGTGTTCTTTTTGCTGATACAATGTAAACTTTACTCATAATTTCCTCCTATTTTATAATAAATTTTTTATCTTGCAATTTGATTTGAATTAATCTATACTAAACTTATCTTGACAAAATCTTCAACTTGTGAGAATGTATTCATAACCTGAAGAGTTATTCAGATTATAGCATAAAGCGCTTTCATTGTCAAATAAATTTAGATTTTTTTAGAGG
>Ga0222628_1000918_pt1 | contig 10729 bp, 7 predicted proteins | sample AntAcemetageno95_FD_179860 | JGI IMG/M metagenome (GOLD analysis project Ga0222628, IMG submission 179860) | Saline water microbial communities from Ace Lake, Antarctica - #95 | ecosystem: Environmental > Aquatic > Non-marine Saline and Alkaline > Saline | place: Antarctica: Ace Lake | collected... | reverse complement strand
AAATGAAACGGTGACCGTTCCCTTAAAGGAATTCAAACATCGCCAACTCACTACGATTGAAGCACTTACATTCTTTGAACCACAACGAATCTATCTGGATCCAGACAATACGTGGCTAGATGCTGATCGTCGGAATAATGATTCCAAACGTAAGCGAGCCTTTAGATATAATTACAAGGGTTGGGATCACTATCCAGATGATCGGAACCTCTATCTCTGGAAACCTCAATTTGGTTACAATGATGAAGCTGGTCTTGGGCTGGGGATACGTCTCGACCGAGTCTATCGAAATACTGGCGAGTTTGTGGCACTGACTTTGGATTACAACACTGGCTCACAAGAAATCGATGCATCGGTTTCATTCCGTCAAAAGCAAACTGGAATGCCCTATGAAGCGCTTGTCTCTGGTAGTGCAGTGCAATGGCGGGAAACGACTTTTGCCGATTTTGGCTATGAGATGAACTGGTCTAGATCTGGGTATTCGAGACCCTTGCATTGGTTAACCATTCTAGCTGACTATTCAGAGGCGAGTGTGGGGACGGCTGGCTTCGATCCGGCCCAGAACCACACCAGACTGGGGATGAAATATGAATTCCAGAACAAGGGACGCAGGGGCACCCATGGTTTCTCTGCCCAAGTTTTTCATTCACTGGCTGCCCTAAGTGCTGACTCCCGAGAGTTTATGCAAGTGAATCTCATGAATAGCTGGATCCAGGCACTGAAGAAAATTTCCATCAACAACCGCAGTAACATTTTGCTGAATTCAAAAGACACACCTGTTTTGCTCATGAACAGGCTGGCCTCCAAGGATCTGAGATCCACCTATTTGGACCGCCTAGGTAGCAGTCTGAGGGGAATTGAATCCCTTGAAGGACTTGGTTCAGCCTACTACCAGGCTGGGGGTGGCAGGCTGCGAGGATATTCTGATTCACTGGATGTCCCTGTTAACTATCTCTGGTCCAATAATCTTGAAGTCAACTTCCCCGATCGGACCCTACGTGGTCAGCGGATTGGGATCTACTGGTTTTTTGACCTGGGACAGTCCTCACAGGATAGTGAAAACTGGCAATGGTTGTCAGATTTTGGATTTGGTCTTACCTTAAAATCCGATTGGAAACGCACGAACTGGCTTACGACATATATTAGGCCCATGCAGATCAAGATCGAAGTGCCACTCTCCAGATATGTTGACGGGGAGTTCTCTAGCGCGAGTTCAAATAATCTTTGGCTTTTTACGATCTCAAATTAGATCATAAAGGAAACTTTCAGATGCGAAACCGTTCATTTATTCTGTTATTCACCCTGCTATCTATTGGAAATCTCATTGGCAGTGAACGCTATGATAAAATTAGGATATGGACCGATGATACCAGACAAACTATCTCCGAATTAGCTCCCCTAGGAATTGATATGGAAGGCCTGGATATCCGCCGTGATGTGTACTTGGATCTGCAGCTTTCACTGTCTGAAAAGAATCAAGTGATTGAGGCCGGCTTTAGCACTGAGGATCTCATCATCGATTTGAGTGATTTCTATGCCGAGCGTTTGAGCCAACAACCTCTCCGCGAATTCGGGCAGGGGAGCATGGGTGGCTATTACACGCTGTCTGAGATCATCGAGAATATGGATTCACTCCACGCTCAATATCCACACATTGTTTCAGCCAAAGATTCAATCGGTACCAGCTTCGAAGGCCGCACTATCTGGGCCTTTAAAATCTCAGACAACCCAGAAGTTGATGAGGATGAACCGGAAGTGTTCTATAATTCTCTCATCCACGCCCGGGAACCAGCGGCTATGATGACGGTGCTCTATTTTGCCTGGGAGTTGGCCGAGAATTATACCATTGAGAATTTATCCACCTACTTGGTCGATGGACGAGAGATCTGGTTCCTACCCGTTGTCAACCCGGATGGTTATGCCTACAATGAGTGGCTGAACCCCAATGGTGGTGGTATGCATCGCAAGAATATGCGCCCAGTTTGTACCAGTGATCCTGGGATCGACTTAAATCGCAATTGGGGATACCAGTGGGGCTTTGATAATATCGGGTCCAGCATTGACCCCTGCGGAGCCACCTATCGCGGGGACGAAGCCTTTTCCGAGCCTGAGACCCAGGTCGTTCGAGATTTCATTATGGACCATGATTTCAGCACAATTTTTAATTATCACAGTTATGGAAATCTATTGATTAGACCCTTCGGTTATCAAGATGACACCCCGCTTTTTGGTGATGATGAAGCCCTTTATGAAGCACTGGGCAATGATCTGGTTCGAGACAATCAATATTTGTTTGGTACTGGTCTGGAGACCGTCAATTACACCACCAATGGCGATGCAGTGGACTATCAGTATGGTGAACTGGGTATCATCAATTTTACCCCTGAAGTAGGCACTTGGTCACAAGGTGGTTTTTGGCCTCCTGGTGATCTTGTATTCGACCTCGCTCGGGAAAATCTGAGCATGAATGTACATCTCGCTGGCGTCGCGGGAAGTTGGATTCGGTTGCAAGACCTGACCCTGGAGAATCAGGGTAACCTGGAGCCAGGTATGGCCATCGCTGCTGAACTAACCCTTAAGAATCAGGGACTCTCCACTAGCGAGGAATCAGTTATTCTCACATTGTCCTCACCAGATTCTAGCATCTTGATTACGCAAGAAGCTTTTGACATAATTGGATTAGAACCGCAGGCCACCTATGCTCTGGGTCCAGAAGAACTGTCCTTCAACATTTCTCCCGCTGCTGTATCCAGTGCCACCCTTGTCGTTACGCTTGAGGTTGCAGGCGCTTATACCCTGCAAGACACCTTCACCTGGAATGTTGGCTATGCTGATACTATTTGGACCGAAACTTTTGAAGCGGGTATGGGTCTGTGGGAAAGTACTTCCTGGGACTTGGATTACAGCGCTTATGCCGGTCAATATTCCATGAGTGAGTCACCCCAGGGTGAGTATCCTGAACTGTCCACACTGACGGTCACATTAATCGATGGGATTGATCTCCGGGGCTATAGCTCAGCAAGCCTGAGTTTTATGGCCAAATGGGATATCGAGATCGATTATGACTTTTGCCAGATCCTGGCATCCGATGATGCTGGGGAAACCTGGCGGGCACTTCCTGGAGATTATACCGCTCTGGGCAACGGAGCTACGGTACAGCCAGTGGGCGAGCCCGGCTATCATGGCACCCAGGATTGGGTACAGGACCAAATGAACCTCGATGATTATGCTGGATCGCCAGATCTACTTTTACGTCTCCAGGTTCTCAGTGACACATATTATGAAGGTGATGGCTTTCGAATTGACAATATGGAAATATCCGCTTGGGGTATTGGTTTCTTTCCAGGGGACATCACCCGGGATGGTCTGGTCACTATCAGTGATGTGGTCCTGGCTCTGGATTGGATCATTCAGGATGAGACTCCGGCAGGAGATTCTTTAGAGCTGGCTGACATAAATGAGGATGGTGTTTTAAATGTCCTCGATTTAATCCTGATGATTGAACGTGTCCTGGTGGATTAGGGTGCTAGAGGCACTTATTTAGTTCCACATCTTTTTTGAAGCCGACCTAATGAGCGATTGTGAACTGCAAATTCACAAAGCTATATTTGGCCGATTTTACCAGGGTCGTTTTTAATAACATCGGGGAAGGCACAATCAGCGTGCGGCATTTCATACTTCCAAGCATTTTCATGCTCTTTTTAGGGTGTGCACCCCTCAGTATTGTTCAACAAGGAATTTCCCGCCAAATATCAGCCCCTCTGAGTATTACTATGGCAGATAGCCTCTGGGAGGCTCGCTATGACACTTCTGCAGCGAAAGCAGCCTTAGAAGCCTACCAGACCCTTTTGGTGACTGACTCTGCGTCCATCCATCTGTGTGCCCGTCTAGCACAAGCATATTATTACAACGGACATTACTTGGCCCAAGATCCTCTTAAAAAAGATAGCCTATTCTTGCGCGGGTATAAAGTGAGTCAAACTATTCTGGATCAAAATTCAGAGTATCATGAGCTGCTATTTTCCACCGGAGATGAGAATATCGCCATCAGAGGTTTGGATGCGACCTATCTGGATGCCCTGTACTGGGGAATGGCAAACTACGGACAGTGGCTATCCACCAAGGGGACATTAATCCGCCTGGGCCAGAGACAGGTGATCTGGACCACCCTGGAGCACATTCATGATCTGGATTCCAACTACTACTATGGCGCTTACTACCGTTACAAGGGGGCTTTGCTAAGTCGCGATCCTGAGTTTATGGGGGATACGACACGTATTCGAGAGAGTTTTGATCTTGCCCGCCAGATTGCCCCAGACTATCTGGGAAATAATACCTTAATGGCTGCGTTTTATTGCCCACTTACTCAGAACAAAAATCTGTTTTATAAATTGCTCACCGATGTACTCACTGCAGCTACGGATCCGAAGTCAGCTTATTATGCTGAGAATCTCCGAGAAAAACATCTGGCAGAACATTTGATGATTAAAGCCGAAAAAGAGAAGTGGTTTAAGTAATGAAATCTTTTCGTGGGGGAAAACAGAGACAACATGCCAGCATTCAGGTGATCCTGACCTTGCTAGTATTGTTGACTTCCATTCTGTTGATTAAACTTTTACCAGTGGATAGTGTGGGTCACATGAATATGAAAAAATCTTCCTGGGAATCCTCAGTAGTCAAACTCCCCTGACCATCGGTTGCCCCCCTTAAAAAATGAGCAAAGATTCATTCTGGTCCGCTAGGGCTGTGCGTAGTTTTTTCTCATCAATTCCATATACAGGCTCTTTTTGAACCTGGCTGGCAAATTTTAAATAAGTATCTGATTTGAAATAGCTCCGCAGCTGATTGTTGATGGGGATGATTTGGCGACGTGGTTCCCACGTGAAGGTTTCTCCAGTGTTCAGCTCAAAGATAGAATCAGTGGCACTGGCCCAGGCAATCACTGCCAGACGGTATGTGTTCCACAGATCCTGTGAAACCTGATGAATCTGAGCTTGTACTTGGGGACATAGAAAAATAAATCGCTTCCCGAAGAGTAGCCCTGTATGGAAGAATTGTGGCACGTTCACGATCCCATCGACTTGAAGATGACGTCCCATGAGGGTAAATAGAGCCAGTAATTGATCTCCCAGCCCCAACCCGGGCATCGTCTGTCCAGGGAGCCGCGGACGGCGCGTTGTGAATTCAACTTTCGGATTTTGAAGTAGCAACCACTCCACCATGAGTACTTTGAGGGGACGGTTGTATTTGAATTCAGCTTCGTCCTCTTTCGGCGTCAAATGTTGATGGCGAGCAACAAACTCCATGACGATATGTGCCCGGTCATGCAGATCACCTTGATAAATGGTGAGCATATGCCGGTAGGGGTCACTGGTGTCAATATGGACCTGCAAGTTTCGGAGACCGAGATGTCTGGCCTGGCGGTCTAAACCAAATCTATCCATGACGAAGCGAATTCCATCGCGGGAGTATTTCCCTAGAAATAGATCTGAGCTCAGATTGGGTTGATCCCCGGTAAAAAGATCATCCCAGCTTAACTCCTCCGTGGCATAATTGCTGGTGAGCTCCAAGGGGGAGATCCCTTTGGCAATTCTGCGGTATTTGCGATCAAAACGATTCATAGTGAGCCAATACTCCTAGAAGTTGTAGGTCAACCCCAGTGTAAGATTGGAAAAATTTTCAAGTTCCTTGAAACTATTCCCTGGTTCATCACCTCCGATGAAATAGCTGATGCCAGCATCCAATCCCAGACCTTCAACGATTGAATAGGTAGACCCGAGACTCATCATAGTGCCTGTTTCGTCAAGATTCAACATGACCATGGCCCTGAGCTCAAGGCTGCTATCAAACATCTCAAACATTGAAGAAGCAACCAGCACCCGTTCGGCAATCATGGCAAAAGGGGTACCCATGCCTGCTTGAAATTCAGCAGCACCAAGTTGCATTTGCAAACCTTGTTGTATCGAATCGGGGAGACCTGAGAAAAAAGGGTCTGGCGTAAATGTATTTGTCACATCACCGTAGTCTGTACTGATGAATTGCCCCATAAGCTGCAAGCCATTGGAGAAGGAGTATTCGACTTGGACGACAGATTGCAGATATGCGGCCTCTGTACTGATTAAACTGGCAGCCAGCTCTAGCTCAGGTGTTTCCGTCTGGAAATATGCGATTTCCCCTCGGATGGTCCAATTTCCGGGAAAAAAGACCCCATCCAGGCCGTACATGCGGGTTTTGCGGTAACTTAATTGGGGGAGCAAAGTGAGCTCGAAAGCCGGGCTCATCTCTAAACCTATACCAGCAGAACTGAGCATGTGGTCATAACCATCAAACAGTGAAACTGAGATGTCACCCAGACCCATGGCATATTTGATCTTGGCACCTACCTCAAGGGCATTCTCGGGCTCAATGGTAACTGCTCCAGGAGGCAACTCGATCTTGATCGGAAAGTCTTCTTCATTGTATGGAATTCGATTTGCTACAAAATCAGGCAGGACCACCAGCTCAAGCTGAAAATCACCAGCGTAGACCAAACTGCTGACACTCAGGGTCCCCAGCTTTCTATCCGTTCCTGTGAGAAACATATAGTAGAAATCATAAGGAGAGAGATTGTCTGTGGGATTGTTGGCATCGGCAGCACCCCAGGCGTGTATCATCTTGCCCAGTTTCACTTCTCCAAAAGAGGGATACCAGATGAGATAGGCCTCTCGGAGAGTCACCAGGTCTTCGGAGAGATTCAGGTCCTTCCAGCGAGTTTCTATTGATGTGTTGGTCTTGAACTCAAAATCACCATAGGCATAGTCAACTTTCAAATGACCCAGTCTAAATGGTAGGTCCAGGAGTGAACCGTCACTTATCCGTAGCATGGCTAAGGGTGTTAATTCCCCAGAGACATTGATCTGTCCCAAAATCAGTCCAGGTAGGATGATCACAAAAAGCCAGAGCTTGTACATGTTACGCATGACTAGAATTCCTAACTAATTAACGTGGCATTCGTTTCAGGTTCTTCTCCTGAAACAAATCTTCTTTAACGCCCGTGTCCACCTCAATATTTGCAAAGGTCAGCCTGGTGTTATGCTCTTTTTGGACATTTTCTACATAGACCTCCACAGGAAGATCATAACCCTTTTCCTTCTGATATTTAAGCACCCGTCTTTTGAGGAGTTTATCGCGCATATCATAGGCCTCATCCAACATTGCTACCATATCAGCTTTACTGACATAGGTAACAAACCGTTTATAGGTCCTGGTAACTCCCGGATTTGGTGTTGACTCAAGGATATGACAGGGGACACCATCAATGACCTTTTCACCCTTTAACTCATAGGTGTATTCAGACAACTCCCTGGAAGTCATATCTTCATAGCTCATATCCGATCCCATAAAGGAGTCAGCTTTTTTCTTAGAACTTATGCGACGTACCTTTTTGAAGGCAGGCAGCCAGAGACGCATTTCGTCATCGCCATCCTCGTGCTCGATCTTTAAGAATGCAACCCCCTCATCATCGGCGGGAGAAAGAAACCAGATAATCTGCTTGCGGTTGTCATCGGCGGTGATGGACCGAATGGTAGATTCCCGAGATTTGCCCTGCTTGTTGGTCAGGACCATACTCATCTCAGCTTTCATATCTGTTGGTGTAGCCTTCTCATCCATGGCTTTGGCAATGTCATAGCCAGTTTGGGCCATGAGCCCCAATGGGAGAACCATGAGCAGGCTCAGGCATATTGTTCTTATTCGTGCTTTCATGTCAAAATCCTTCTATTGATTTAACGTGTTTATTCAGAGGCCGGTATGCCTTCAATACGAGCCAAGCGCTTTTTATTCAGCTCCAGCAATACGGCTAATAAAGTTAAGGTCGCTGTGGATGTAGAAACCATAGCAAATATCATTAATCCTCCCATGTGGATCATGGGAATAAAAACTGAGAATAATAGAGCACCAAAGGCCATGTTGGAGGCCGCATCCAAAATAACAGGAAAACCAACATCACGCATGGTCTCCTGACTCAATTTTCCATCCAAACCATGGCGGCGGAGGTGGGTCCTGAACTGGCTGATATAGTGGATAGCAAAGTCAACCCCGACACCAATGATGATGGCAGATAGGAGTGCTGTTACATGGTTCAGATCCACACCAAAGAGTCCCATAAGTCCAAAATTCAAAATGACAGCTGAACTCAGAGGGATCACAGCCAGAAGTCCCCATATCCAGTGCTTAAAGAAATAGGCGGCAATAAGAGCGATGATGATGATCGATGCGAAAATACTGATAAAAGAACTTCGTATGATCAGAGCAACCAGATCTTTGAAGACGATCAGTAGGCCTGTGATACTGATGTTCAAGTCCTTGTATTCATCCTGCTGGAGAAAAGTCTCGATGTCATCAACAAGAACAACGATTTCTGGAGTGGATATTGACCGCATCATCGAAGTCACCAGACCTCGCTCATAGTCATAATCCACCATGGAACTGAAATCATCAGGATCTCCTGACATGGAATACATTGTGAATAGATTATTCACCTTATCTCGAGAATCAGGAATGGTTTCAAAAGCCGGGTCATCGTCATTGACCATGCGATGCATTTGCTTGATGATATCAGCGATTGAAATAGAGAGTGTGACCGACTCGTGTTTCTCCATGAATTCCTGAATACTCTCTATTTTAGTCAAAACCTCGGGAGATCTGAGGTCAGCATTGATCACCAATTGAAGATCCATGGTACCCGTCATCTCACTATCCATGAACTCCAAGCTCTCCCTAATGGGGTTATCAGGCTTAAAGAAGGCCTTCATGTTTACTTCAATATTGAGTTTAAAGATACCGATGATCCCAATAATAATGACGACAGCGGAGCTGATAAGCACCGTTTTGGGGCGCTGGATGACCTGCTCACCAAAGGCGATGACAAATCTTTCAAAGTGACTGGCGTGAGAAACGGCTGCAGAGTCGGGCTTCCATTTCTTCAGTACCAGGATAGAGGGCAGGAATACCGTTGATAAGATCCAAGCCCACAGGATTCCAGCTGAAATTGAAAAGCCATATCCAATGAGGGGCTCAAGGGGTGCGAACACCATGCACAAGAAGGCTGCTACAGTGGTCAGCGCTGTAAGAAAAATGGGCAGGATAAGGGAGCTTAAACTCGCTTCTACGGCGGCACGGGGGTTCTTATTGGTCCGCATCTTCCGGAAAAATTTGGTAATGACGTGGACGCCATACGAGTTGGCTATAGTCAGTAAAATAATAGGCATGGAGGTGTTGAGGACTCCGAAACTGAAGATATCTGAGCCCGTGATAAACATCATCCAACCATTAAACCCCAGCATAAAGACCATGGAAAGAATGATCGTTGCCAGGATACTCCCAACTGCAGTGATATTTCTCAAACTAAATAGCAGGATAAGCAGCATACCGATAATACCGACACGCATCAATCCCATCACATCATTGCGGATCATCACCGGTAGGGCGCCAGTAAGGTAGCCTTGACCTCCCCAATGAACATCGTAGTCAGCCAGATGGGTGGCCGCAACGCGTTCCATGTCACTGACCAAAGCATCATTTTTGGCATTTACAATGGGACGAATAATCACGTTAAAGTAGTCGCCACGCTCGCTCAGATTCCTGGTTTTAATTTTTGAGTTTTCATTCAGGTAGCTCCGGAGAGCTTCGATCTCTGCTTCATCTAGATCGCGATATTCTTGCAGGGCTGAAACTTCCAGAAAGCCATCAATACTTTCCATCTTGTCGGAGGTGGAGATACACATGATCTCATCGATCTGATCAATCTCTTCCAGCTCATGTGCAAGGTCCCAAAGCGTTGCCAGACTCCTGGTATTCAGAACATCTTCGCCACGGTTACCGAATCCTAGAAACATAAGATCTGTGCTGCCAAACTCATCTTTGAGCTCATTTAGGACAACCATGGATTCAATATCCTGGGGTAGCATTTTCATGAAGTCATCTTCAACGACAAAAAACTGGATTCCCAATCCCATGAGTAGGGTAATCAGTATGGTGACAACAATGCTACGTTTCGGGTGCTCGACAGATTGATTGATAAACCACTGGTTCATATTTTTTCCTCAATGTATTTAAGACCTTTTTCAGAAACAATTCCCCGCAAAAATACCTCGCGATAGGCCAGCAATGTCTCCCGGATTCCAATATCGTGTTTTAGGAAAAATTCGGGCTGAAAGACATCATTGACAATCTGCATAAATATGAGGGAGGTGAGTTCAAGATCTAGACCCTGCCTCACATAACCCTGATCCTGAGCTTCTTTGAAAATGGTCAGGAAATCTTCCCTTCTGGCCAATCTGAATTTTTCGATCTCTCTCCAAATGTGGGGATACCGTACTTTGAGCTCGCTAACTCTTGAGATCGATACACGATTTATTGTTTTCACGATCTCATCAATAGCCGTTTCAAATTTGTCCAGTGGATTGATATCCATTTTGAGGATATTCTGAAATTTAGCGGCAATGACGGTGGTGATATATTGAAAGATTTTTCCCAGAAGAACCTCTTTGGTGGGGAAAAATTTGTAGATGGTTTTTTTACTAATGGCCAGATCTTTGGCCAAGGTTTCCACGGTGAAGCCCTTAACCCCATCACGAAAAATGATGTCCAGACCATGCTCCAGAATGGGTCCTTCCGGTGTGTTTGTCGGCGGAGTCGATGGAAACGTTTTAAGTGTCATGCGTTTCCAAGATATGGCAAACCCTAAACG
>Ga0222628_1000916_pt1 | contig 10750 bp, 7 predicted proteins | sample AntAcemetageno95_FD_179860 | JGI IMG/M metagenome (GOLD analysis project Ga0222628, IMG submission 179860) | Saline water microbial communities from Ace Lake, Antarctica - #95 | ecosystem: Environmental > Aquatic > Non-marine Saline and Alkaline > Saline | place: Antarctica: Ace Lake | collected... | reverse complement strand
TAGGTGGTAAGGTAGGAAGGACAGGACAAATGGATGACATTATATTCAGGACTTCAGCAATGTTACCAGACCAGATGATACCGATATTCACAGGGTTTAAAGAGGTGCACTTCCCTGCTGGCTGGGATCGAGTGAAGAAGATTATAATAGAACAGACGGACTGCCTCCCGATGCACGTTCTAAGTATTGTACCAAAAATTGAAGTTAATGATTAAGATTATGAAATTTCATATGTTTAGAACTAGTAGCAAACAACATCAAATTCTCAATTCTATTGTCTTGTTTATTTTCAACAGAACCAAGAGGGTAGTTAATGCCTTTGTGGTGAACAACTTCTTTAGGTATAAGGTATCTTCCCAGATATTTCTCCATTACAAGTCTATGTTCAAGAACATAGCCAGCACTATTACAAAAAGGATGTTGAGGACTGTGAATATAAATGTATCCTTTTGTATCTTTATACTTACCTCCTTTCCAATGTCCAGCTTTTTCACCAAATTGTCCTTTTTTAAAACTACCAGAGGTAGGCTTCATAATTCCTTTAGTTCCTTTATTCCAAGAGGGTTGTCCTTTCTTAAAACAAGTAGGTCTTGCGTAATCAAGTCTTTTATCAGTTTCTTTAGTCAATCCTTTATTCCAACCAGTCTGTCCTTTTACAAAAGGCATATCAACCTCCAATTAAAAAGCCTCTGTTCAGTGTGCTTACAAGAAACGGTTAAGTTTCTAACACTTACTAAGAGGCTTGTTTTTGCAATAAAAAATCCGTTCCCTGTAAGCAACTATATTATATCAAATAGACTAATAATGTCAAGGAGTTTTTAATATGGCATATTTTGAAGCAAGACCATTACCGAAAACAAGTGGTGGGGGAATAAGTGGAGCGGCGACAGGTGCTATCGCGATGGGAGCTGCCTCAGCCTTGACTAATATCTTCACAGGAATCATCGGTGCTCAGTCCGCAAAGAGAGCAGGTGAGTTCAATGCACGAATGTTTGAGTTTGAAGGCAGACTGAATGCCATTAAACAAAGGCAGAGAAAACTCTCCGCCAAGGTAGAGGTGAAGAGAATCCGTAGAGAAGGTATGGCAATATACGGAACACAAAGAGCAACTTACGCTGCTTCAGGTGTCAGGCTATCAGGCTCCCCAGTAGCAGTTATGAAAGAGAGTCTTAAACAAGCTGAACTCGATATAATCTATACTAATATAAACGCTGAGTATGGTGATGTAGATACTACTAGAGTCTCAGCAGGTATGGAAAGATTAAAAGGTAGTCAAGCTGGGTCTCAGGCAATCACGGATGCAGGAAGTTCACTACTTAAATTCGGAACAAGCTTATATACAATTCTCGACAAAGAAGGGAGAAAATAGATGGGTAAACTAATAGAATATAGAAGCAAAGTCGGGGTATCTCAAGATGCTCCGGGGTTCACCCCTCCTAAGGCGACACCTTCTGTTGTAGATACCAGAGGGATTTCTAGCGGGCTTGAGGGAGCTGCCAGTGCCTTATTAGAAGCTGAGAGAGCTATGCTTGATGTCAGGGATTTCAAAGAGTCCACAGAAGCAAGCAATGTAAATGGTGATAGTAGGAATGAGATAAATTCTTTATTCGCACAAGACCTTGACGGAAACCCTACTGAATACGAAGCAATGTATGATAAAGCTACTACGGAAGCCTCTAAACTGATAACTAGTAAATCAGGTAGAGAGAAGTTTCTTTTAAATGCTCAATCTCAAAACATAGCCGCTAAGTGGGGGATTAAACATTTACATTTAGATAGACAACATAAAGCTGCACAAGCTGGTATAGGATATGAACGAGAGCGAATAGTAACTGATTATCCTAGTATGAATGATGCTTCCCAAGTAGCTGCTTTAAGCGAATACAGTAAATCTCTCAGAGATGCTTACGGCAAGGGTATAATTTTAAAAGAGTTTGTAGAGTTTGAACTGGGGAAGGATGGTGTCCCCGGGAAGTTTGAAAAAGATTTAGTTAAAGCACAGGCTAATTATCTAATTACTACTAATCCAGAAGAGTTCTTAGACATAATAAATAATGATAAAGAAGGGATGTTTGATTTATTAGACGATGCTGAAAAGATAGAGTTAGCTAGTTCGGCTAAAGATATTTTGAAGAAAATGGTTGAAGGGAAAACAATAGACTCTTTGAGAGGTAAACTAACAGCTCAAGGCGATTTTGAGAATAAACTTGGTGATATGAGCCTAGGAGAAGCCCTAAAGGAGTTAGACAATGGACTAGAATTTGGTATTTTTAGTGATAACTGGGCTGAGGCGAAGAAAAAAGCTATTCTTTCTGTAGCAGGTGTCACTAGAGATAAGATGGATAAATTTGAGCATAGTATGATAATGAAGATAGCCGATATTACTGCTGGGTATAAGTCTAAAGAAAAGAAAAACCGCAAAGCTGAAGATGCTAAGTCTTACCTAAATGGAGTAAACAATATAAGCATAGAGATAAATAATGGGTTAAAGGATGGGTTAATGACCAAATCTACAGCAAATACATTATTTAAACAAATTTATGATATGACTACAGCACAAGCTACAGAAAAGGTAATAGCTAATAAGTGGTTTACATATGATGTATCAGATGCTGATAAGTATTTCAAAAAAGTGTTAAATCCAGAAGACAGATATAGTGCAGTCAGGGACTTCTATTATAAAGAAACAGAAAATCCTGATGCTAAGAAAGAAGAAAGAACAAAATGGGCAACAGACATAGCTGATAAGATTAAAACAGGAAGAAGGAATGACGTGTTAGAACAAGGAGATATTACCGCTGTTAAGGGAAAGACTCCTACATTTGGTAGTGAAGCAGATGTTGAGGCTGCTAATCTTCCTGATGGTACAGAAGTTATAGTAGACGGGATACATTACAAGTGGGTAAACAAAAAAGAATAATATGCCATTAGTACCAGTAGAAGCAAAGAGCGGATTGATACCTATTGAGAGCAAGAAACCAAATCCTGAATTGGATGATGGTGCTGTAGCTGTTGATACGTTTGGTGCAGGAGAAGATAAATTCTTACTATCTACTCCTGAACAACGTAACACTTGGTTAGCCGAAGGCCCAGAAGGTTGGTGGGAGTATGGTACAAAGACACTATTTAGCGATATTTATTATGGACAAGTAGCAGGTACTGGGTCTCTTGTTGGGTTAGTAGGTAGGCTTAGAGATGATGAGTATACAAGTCCTGAAAGAAAAGAAGCTGACGAACAAACTCTATATGATGTTATGTTAAGGAAAGAAGAGTCCATGATAAGAGGGTCTACTTGGGGAAAGAATGTTTACCGTGTTGTAGCTAATATTCCTTCATTTGCTTTGGAGTTTGCTGCAACAAAAGGGTTGGCTTCTGTCACAAGGGCAGCTCTTACTAAAACTGCTGCTGTGGGTGCGAAAAAGTTATTAGTTACAAAAGCTGCAAAAGTATTAGCTAGAGAGGCTGTAGTCGGCGCGGTAAGAACTACAGTATTACCACATAGAGCGTTAGCTACCTATGGGCAAAAAAGTCTCAATGAACATTTAGCTATTACAGACAAAGGAATACGACTAACGAATGAAGCAGCTGAACAACCTGTTATTACTTTTATGAAAGCGTATGGAGATACTTTTGTAGAGTTTTATAGTGAAACTATGGGAGGAGAATTATTCAAACCGATAGGAAATGTAGCTACAAGAGGAATACTTAAAAGACTTCCAAAGGCTACTAAAGAAGTCTTCACTAAGATAGCTGAAGCCATATCTAAGAAAATACCTAAGGGTAAGATAGTGAACCTACTTAGCAAGGGTGGTTTTGACGGATTAGTAGAAGAATATGGAGAGGAAAGGTTTGGTGCATTGCTTAAAACTATTATTGGTGTAGATGACAGAGATATATCTACTATGGATAAGTTACAGGAAGCTGTCTTCCCGGGGTGGGAGCAAGCGTCAATAGAAATAGGAGCTTTTGCTATATATGGTGGTATGGGGGCTTCATCTCAAATGATTAGCAACCATCTAACTGGAAAGGGAGTGTCACAAAAAGATATTAGTAAAGTATTAGATAATCTTAATGAAAAAGAGAAAGACGAACTATCTTTGAAACTAAATGAACCATCACCAGAAGGTAGAACAAAAGCAGAACTTATAGTCAAGGCTGCTTCTGGAGAGGAACTAACACCTAAGGAAGCAGAAGCACTAGATACACTACACAAAGAGTTTGTTGATAAAGGATTGATTAAAGTAAAAGAAGACAAAGCTGAGGTAACTGAGGCACTTACTACTTCAAAAACCCCTATTGTAGAGCCTCTCATAGCCGAAGCCAAGAAGTATAAGAGTGCTGAGGAGTTTGTTGAGAGTAAAGGCGAAGTAGTCTTTAGAGGAACATCTAAAGAAAAAGATGGGTTTAGTAAGACAAAAGGTCAAGCAGGCGAAGGAATCTATTTTACTAATGATAAAGCAGAAGCTAGTAAATACGGAGATAATATATCAGATGTTGTCTTAGATATTAAGAATCCGTTAATAATAGAAAGAAAAGATATACCTGTAGGAAAGGATGCTTTTGTTTCTTGGGAGAGGTCTGTAAAAGAGAATCACGATGGAATTATAATCACAGACATGGGAAAAAGTTCTGAGTCTGTTGTTTTCGATAAATCACAAATCAAAACCAAAGCCCAACTCACCGACATCTGGAATAAGGCACAGGGGAAAGAAAAAACCCCTATCCAGCAAAAGGCTCAAGAAGTAATAAATGCTAATGATAACCAAACTGCTGATATAAAAAAGAAAATATCTTTACTCTATCAGGGCAGGGAAAAGCAACTTGACCAAAGAAGGGTTGCTATAGAGAAGGAAATGACTCTATTAGAGAAACAAAGAGATATGCTCAAGAAAGACAATAAACCAATAAAGGCTATTGAGAATAAACTGAAGAAATTAGATAAAGAATGGGAAAGCATCCATTACCAAATTGCAGATTTAGAAGATACTGGTATCGCAAGATTGGAAAAAGAAGGTATAACAATTAAGGGCGAAGAACTCGAAAGGTTAAGAGGCAAGGCTTTTAGAAGAGGTGAGGTTACTATAAGAAAAGATTTGATGGCTAAAATAAAAGCTCAAAGAACAGAAAAAGCTACTAGAGGCAAAGCTGCCAAGACAGTTCTCAAAGCATATAAGAAACCTTCTAACATTATCGACATTCAATATCAGAAACAGATTGATGGTATACTTAATAAGTTAGGTGATAAGAAACAGACTCGTAAGAAATCCCTTAATAAGATGACTACAGGTGAGCTAATTAAACTAGCAGATGTAATAGCTGACTTGAAAGAGACCGGGAAGAAAGTTTTTAAAACTAAGAAAGACCAAGCTAAGGTTGCATCTGAGATTATGAGGGGTGCTTTAATCAAACAGGCTGGTGGAACTAAAGAGGGAATGTTCTCAAAAGGTTCTACTCAAGAAAAGAAAGCCAAGAGGTCTACTTTATTAAAAGTAGCTGACATAATTACAATGAGACCATTGAGAATGATACGTAGATTACTAGGAGATATTGGTGAAAGCCTGATATATAATTCTATTGATAATGCCGATATGCAAAGGGGTATTAACGCATGGGCTAGAAAGAAACAAATAAACCAAGCCATGGAAGATAACAAAGTTACATTTTGGGGATTGGGAAAGCTAATTGATATAGATGGTAAGTCTTATCAAGTGAATAATATATTAAGAATGTACCTAGCAACTAAAGACGCAAAGTCCTACGCTGCATTATTACATGGGAATAATATCACAGAAGGTGAAGTTACTGCTTTTATCAATTCAGTAAAGGCTGAATACCCTAGTTATATAAAATTTGCTGATGATGCCCAGAAAATAGTTGCTAATAGAACTAATGAATATTTTGAGACAGCGGAAACTTATTATAATATAAGTCCAGAAAAAGTTGATATATATTTCCCTCTACGTAGAATAGGCATAGGTGGTATATCTCAAGAAGAATTGAATGAAGGTCTAGAAACAGAGATGGTTCAGGAACAGGTGTTAAGGAAAGGTGCTGGCTTCAAGTATACCTCAGTAGACAAGAAAAGTACCATATCCCGAAAAGAGATAGATGATAAATTCCAACCAGAGATAAGCCTTGATTTTATAGGAGATGCTATAAAGGCTATAGAGAAACAAGAACATTTAATTGCTTATGCTCCGTTACAGAAATCATTTAACAAGATAATAAATGATCCAGACTTACAGAACGCTATTAAATACAATCATGGACAGGCATCGTGGAAATGGCTTAATGATTATCTATTAACAAATATTAATCCTGACTTGATGTTCCAAGGAAGTAACTGGATTGAAAGATATGTGAATAGAGTGTTGAAACCAGCTAGATTAGGATTGTCTAAAGCATATTTAGGTTTTAACGCAGTAACAGCTTTAAAACAATTTCCTTCTTTAACTTTAGCAATGAAGTACACAACTCCTAAAGCTCTTGGTGAGAGTATGACAAGAATAACAAATGATAAAGCAAGAGAAGAGATTTACAAACTAGACCCTTCTTTAAAGAATAGGGTAGTATCAAGAGACTTCAATGACTTACTAAAAGGTATTGAGGGATTACCTGAGGGAGATATAAAAAGGGCATTGTTGGTTGCATCAAAAGCTATAGATAAAAAAGCTTTTGCTATGATAATGAATATGGATAGATACGCTGTTTTGTCGGTATATGATGCAGTTTATAGACATCAATCAAAAACAAAATCACAAGTAGAAGCTAGAAATATTGCTCATAAGGCAGTAATAGAGACACAACCTCAGGGTGGTGTTAAAGATTTACCAACTATTTATAGAACTAATAATGAGTTTTTAAGATTAGGCTTAATGTTTACTAACCAGCTTAATCAAATATGGAATATGACGAGGGCAGATATGCCTAGAGAAGTAGCTAAAGGAGAATATGGAAAAGCTGTCACCGGTATAGCATCTATAATAGTTTCATCTACTTTGATATACATTATGTCACATGGAAGACTACCAGAAGATCCAGGTGACTTCTTTGACGCTATATTTGGTTCTTCTATTTCTTCAGTACCAATAATTGGTAATTTAGGAATGGCTTATCTAAGAGGGTATGAACCATCAATAAGTCCAGTTTCTGCTATTATGAACAATCTTAAATATATGAAATCAAATATAGATAGTGGTGATTATTTAAAGGCAATGGAGAAAGCATCTTTTGTATCGGCTGTATGGCTTCAGTTGCCATACTCTCAACCAAGAAGAACCATCAAGGGAATAGTTGGTTTAGCGACTGGGGAAACGACTGACTTTAGAAGATTACTCTGGTCAGAATTTATGTTAGAAAACCAATAGGAGGAAAGAATGAAGAAGTTATTTATCGCATTATTTATTATGGCACTGCTAATAAGCCCGGCTCACGCTGATCTAACCAGTGAGACATCTAAGACAATCTTCCTCTGCGATGCCTCAGAGACGGAGTTTGACTTTGACTTCAAGGTCTTTGATGAGGACGATATAGAAGTAATCCTTGTTCTTGAATCTACTGGAGCAGAGACTACTCTGACATTAACTACAGAATATACCGTATCTGACATCAGTAGTACAGGTGGAACGGTTACAACTGTGTCAACTTATTCAGCTTTATATACTTTGATAGTCAGAAGAGACCAAGCTTTAAAACAAGAGATTGATTACGTTCCTCAGGGACCATTCTCAACTAAAGTTTTAGAACAGGGTCTTGATACAATGGTAATGATGATACAGAATAATAAAGAAAAAATAGACAGGTCGTTATTGCGCCCTGGGACAGAAACTACTTCGCTTACATTCCCTAGCGGCAGCTCAGAGAAGTTAATTGGTTGGGATGCGGCAGGCACAGGATTAGAAAACAAAGACAGCCCTGAAACTGTTACTGTTACAGACACTACAGATACTACCACTTATGTTGGTTTGTGGGAGAGTGCTACAGGAGATTTATACCCTAAATCAGACGGTGGAATAACTTACAATGCCGGGACAGCAAACTTATCAGCTACAACTTTTACAGGTGCTTTGACAGGAAATGTTACCGGCAACGCTGACACTGCGACAGTAGGAACAACCGCAACTATAACAGACAATGAAAGCACTGCAGAGAACAATCCGATTGTTTTCGTAGCAGGTGGGGATTTAGACGGTGGCAATCTAGGCTTGGAGTCAGACGGAACTTGTTACTATACCCCTTCTACAGGGATAATTACCACAACAGGGTTCGCAGGGGCATTAACAGGCAACGCTACCACCGTAAGTACAAATGCAAACTTAACAGGAGATGTTACCTCTGTAGGAAACGCTACTGATATAACTGAATCAGTCTTAGAAGAAGGCGGAACTGATGAATTAACGATTACTTCAGGAATGGTTAACTCAGGGACTAACGCTTCCGCTACCTCTTACTTTAGAGGAGATAATACTTGGGTAGTCCCTGCAGGTGGTGGAGATTTACTTGCAGACGGAACTACCCCTTTAACCGCTAATTGGGATGTAGGGGCTTATAGTCTAACAGCAAGCTCTTTTATAGGTGATGGAGCTGTTTCTTCTGGTATGATTGTTATGTGGTCAGGTGCTGTATCAGCTATCCCTTCAGGATGGGTTATATGCGATGGTAATAATTCCACTCCTAACTTGACAGATAGATTTGTAATACACGCAAGTGCTGATGCTGGAGATACTTATGATGTTGGAGATACAGGTGGAGCGGCCACTCATACATTAACATCTAATGAAATGCCAGCCCATACTCATCAAGGAAAATTAGCAGATACTGGTTCTGATGGAGCAGGTGCTTCAGGAACTGCAGATCCAAGAAGGTTAACTACAGGTTCAACGGGTGGTGGTGCGGCTCATAATAATCTTCCACCATACTATGCTTTGGCTTATATAATGAAAACATAGAGAACATAACAAAACAGGAGATTAACATGGAAATATTACTTGATAAAATAAATGAAAGTTATAAATTCTGTCTTAAAATACAGAATGAGTTAGAAAGAAAGAACGAGTCAGCTATTGAGTTTGCAAGAGCCTTAAACGACAAGGAAAGTATTTTAGCTGAAAGAAAAGAAGCATTAGATATTAACAAAAAGGAAACCGACAGAATATTAGCTGCGAATAAAGAAACCCAAAACGCTATCCTAGTCCAGAAGAAAGAAATAGAAGGTAAGAACATTGCACTGGGGAAACTTATCACAGAAGCTAAAGCCAAAGAAGAAAGTTTATCATTGATAGAAAAGTCTTTAATCACCAGAGAAGCAGAAATCAAGAAAATAGAAGATGTCGTAAGTCTATCGGAAGAAACCGCTGATGTCGCAAGAGAGGTATCAAAACAATTGGTAGAATTAGATACTCAGAGAAAATCTTTTGCTGAAGCTCAAGATAGAGTATTAGCAATACAGACTAGTAAAGCAACAGAGTTGGCAGATAAAGAAGATAATGTCAAGAAAAAAGAAATGCAACTTACTGAAGGTAGAGGACAATTAGAGCAGTTAGTCGCTACTGCAGTCAGGAAGATACTTAAAAAATAGGAGATTACTATGCCAATAGGAATGCAAATAACTGACCGTCATTTTGTCTACCATAATGCAGGAGGAGATTCAATCCATTTTGAAATCTCTGATGAGAAGGCAAAAGCCGGAGATGCTACTATTTATTATTATGGTTATATTTCTGGAAGCGGGTCTTGGATAATTATGGAAAACGATACAGATGAAGGGACTTATCGCTATATAATAGGAGATAGTCTTTACGCAGCTAATTGGGCAGCCAGAGAAAGTTTAACTTATGTTTTTTATAATGCTATTAACGCTTAGGAGCAAGATGAAGAAAATATTAACCTTAACAATAGCTTTAATCGTATTTGCTCAGGTGGCGTTCTCAGCAGAAAGAGTTATGCGATACCCAAGCGGTATGCCGACCAGCGTTTTAGGGACTGATACCACAGCCTCCGATATCCCCATAGCCGACGCAGGCACAATAATCTCCGCCACAGAAGTAGAAGGAGCCTTACAAGAGAATAGGACAGCCTTAGACCTTAACACCATTCACTCCACAGACAACACCCAAGCTCATACAGACTACCTCATAAACAACGGAAACGATACAACATCAGGCATTTTAACATCAGCAGGCATAATAGTCGGCGACGGTCAAACAGTCGGAGCTACCACAAACAAATGGCTCTTTGATGATACTAATGGGGATATATCTACTACGGGCAACGTCGGCATCGGGACGACGACTCCAAACCAACTCCTCACAATAGAAGGCACACTCTCCCTAAAAGAACAAGCATCAGCTAACGCAGACACAGCAGCTTATGGGCAATTATGGGTTAAGACTGCCACTCCTAATGAATTATGGTTTACAGATGACGGTGGTACAGATACTCAATTAGGCGCAGGTGGTGCAGGAGACCTTAAAGCAGACGGCTCTGTGCCATTAACAGCAGACTGGGACGTAGGTGCATACGACATCACAGCAGTAGAGTTCAAAGGTGCGTTAAAAGGAAACGCTGACACAGTAACCACAATAACAGGATTACCTCCCGATACAGCCACTACACAAGCCACACAGGGCAGTATAACCTCTATAGTTAACCTTGCGACAGTAGGCACGATAACTACAGGGACGTGGAACGCATTATTTCAAGCTAATTCAATAGATGATGACGATATAGATAACACCGCAGATGTTATGTC
>Ga0222628_1000915_pt1 | contig 10755 bp, 7 predicted proteins | sample AntAcemetageno95_FD_179860 | JGI IMG/M metagenome (GOLD analysis project Ga0222628, IMG submission 179860) | Saline water microbial communities from Ace Lake, Antarctica - #95 | ecosystem: Environmental > Aquatic > Non-marine Saline and Alkaline > Saline | place: Antarctica: Ace Lake | collected... | reverse complement strand
GAATTTCCAACAAATTTCACACCAGCAATATTATCTGGTACGGTTTCATATTATGAAATATGGGCTGTAGATGAAGATAAGAAAATAAACACAAGAATTAGTAAAAAACACAAATTTACTCCAGTTATTGATTGTAGATGGGAAAGTTTAAATGTTTGTTGGGAGAACACAAAAGGAGGAATAGATTATTATTTATTCCAAAAGGCAAGTGAGAAAAGTATATCAACAAAAAAAATAAAATATGACCAAAACATGTATTATTTAGATTTAAGTGATGAAGAGGTTCAAAAATTTAATTATGATAAAAGAACAGTTGTTTACAGAAATGAGGTAACATCAATTATAGAAGTTCATTCTGATTGGTTATCTCAAGATGATATTGATGGTCTTGAGGATATGTTTAAAAGCACAAATGTTTTTATGAATTATAAAAATTCTTGGAAATATGTTATTAGTGTTGCCACAAAAGCAATTATTTTTAATAAAAGAAGAAAAGGATTAAAGAAATATAAACTTAAATTTCAATTAAGTGAAAAAAATGTAAGATATTAATATATGAGAAGTTTAGAATTATTTTGTAAGAAGAAGAGAAGTTATGATATGGTTGAAGATGAGTTTATTACAACTCAACCTGCAGGATCAGGACTGATTGGTTTTTATCCAACAGCAATAACATATGAAATTTTAAATAAAGAAAATAAACCATCTATTAAAATTATTGGAGATAATAGAAATACTATGGAACCACAAATTTCATATGGGTTTTATCCAAAATATTTAAATAATAAAACTTATATAATTAATTTAAAATCTTATTATGATATTGGTGATGGAGTTTTTAATGGGGTTTATTTTAGTACCACAACCAAATACTATCATCAAGATCCAGGAACAATACATGAAACTTTAATTGAAGGAGATAAAAAATTTTTTAATGAAACCCTTGTTGGAATTTATATAACTTTTAAATGGGATGTTGTTCAATCTATTGGTGATTTATATATTTATGATTTAACAGTTACAGATAAATTTTACACAAGATTAGATACAAATGATAAAGAATTAATAAAGATAACAAAAACATTAAAGGATATTAGAGAGCCAGAAAAAAACAACGCAAAATATTCTAAAACTTTTTTATTACCAGTAACAGAAACTAATGATGAATATTTTGAATATTTTTCTCATGATGATTTATCATTTAAAGGAAAAATAAACCACGAATGTTATATTAGTTATGATGGGATTAATAATTTATATGGAGAAATTTTATTAGATAAAATTGTTATTGGAAATAGTGGAGAAAAATATTATCAATGTATATTTATAGGAGAAAATAAAACATTATTTAATTTATTAAAAACAGATCAATTATATAATTTATCACCAACTACTTATGAAAATTTAAATTATGATACTATATGGAATAGTATAACAGGTATAACAACTGGTGAAGAAGCTTATGCTGCAGATTCAAATATAACATATGGGATTTTTGAAAGAGGTGAAGATATATTAGGAAATTTAACAGATGTTTCTTGTATAACTCAAGGATCTTATCTTGGAAATTATACAGGATTAACAGTGGATTCTTTTACTCCAGCTTTTTGGGTGTGGTGGTTGTTTGAAGAAATTCATAATAAATTTGGTTATACTGTTAAAGGAGATTTTTTAACAGATACTAATTATTTAAATATGGTTATGCCTATCACAAGAAAAAATTGGTGGGAAAATCCAGAAGAAATTAATACAAGTGATTATTTAATTGAAGAATGGACTCCAACAATACCAGTTAAACAATTTACTCCATTATTTAATAATAGTGAAACTTTTAATATTGCATCAATATTAAGTAGTACAACATATATTGAAAATTTTTGGCCAACTACACCATCAGCAATTACTTATTATGCTTATTATAGACCATTTGAATTAACATTAGTTAGGCAAAAATTAAAATTTGATATTGATGTTACAATTGAAGCAGCTGGAACTTCTCCTGTTATAAATGATATTTTTTTTGAACTTTATGCTCATCAAGAAACAGGAGGAACATCATCTTATGGGTTTGAAAAAATATTAATAGAAAGATATAAATTAGTTACAACATTAGAATCTGGTAATTTAATATATCAAGAAAATTTCACAATTATTTCAGATTATTTAAGTTTTTGGTATAAAAATGAAATAACAGCAATTACTTATTTTTCTGTTGATATAGTTGTTGAAGATGCTTCCTTTACAAATAGTTGGGCATTTGCGGCAACAGCAGATTTTACAATTAATACTTATAATGATGGTTATGAAGATAAAATAAGAGTAGATAGATATCCAGGATCACAAATTGGAACATTTTCATATCCACAAGATATTTCTTATTCTTCTGTGGTTGAAGATGTTATGAAAATGTTTAATTTAGTAGTAGATGTTGATGAATTAAAAAAAGAAGCAACATATTATTATTGGAGAGATTTTGGTGATGGTATTGATGATATTCAAAATTTAAGTTCTAATATAATTCTTAATAAAAAAATTGAAAAATCTTTTACAAATTATATTACTCCAGATATTTATGATTTTAAATTTAAAATAGATGAAAATGATTATTTAACAAATTATGATTTATTAGATCCAAACCCATCAGAATTAATATTAACTACAAATGATAGAAATGATAAAACATCTATAGTTGAACCTAATAGTACTTTTTTATATGAAGAATTAGTTCTAAAAGGAACACCATCAATTACACAAATAAATAATGGTTTAAGAAATGATGATGGAACTAAAATTACTGGAGATTCAGCAATAAATTATAATTTTTCAAACAATTATTATTGTTTTTATAAAATAAGATCAGGAAGTTTAATGAATTTATGGAGTATAGATTTATTATCAACAACTGCAACAACATTATTACCATTATTTAAAAATAATATAACTGGAGCAACAACTAATGATATTCTTTATTTATCATATGGTGATGTTTCTGGTATAACTAATAATTATACAGGAGAAACATTATATACTGAATATTGGGAAGATATAATTGAATTAATAAATTCTCCAACTACTTATATTTTAACTGCTTATTTTTATTTATCTGTTTTAGAATTTTATAACTTAAGTTTATTTAAAAAAGTAAGAATTGGAAATAATTTATATTATATAAACAAAATTTTTGATTGGGCACCAGATTCTCCAACAAAAATAGAATTAATAAAAATCACAAATATTGATATAGGGTATAATGAAGATGATCCTAATACAAAAAAATTAATTTCAAATCAAAACCCAATTTCACAATGTACATTTACATTTCAATTACCATATGGTAATACTATTTATGTTGATTGGGGAGATGGAAATGTTGATACTGTTGAAGGTAATGATTTAAATGATGTAACTATTATATCTAATTATACTGTAACAGGAACATATGATGTTAAAATAAGTGGTAATTATATTGATTTAACAACAATTGATATAAGTAATAATTCTAATATAAGTGGAGATATAAGTTATTGGTCAGGATTAACAAATTTAACAAATTTATATTGTTATTCAACAAAGGTTACTTTTGATAATATATCTACATGGTCTATGAGTGGTATTATTGATTTATATGATAATGAATGGACTTCAACTATGGTTGATAATGCTTTAGTATCATTTGCAGCACAACCTGTAATTGGTTGTACAATTAATCTTGGAGGAACAAATTCTGCAAGAACTTCTGCGAGTGATGCTGATGTGGTAATAATTGAAAGTGGTAATACATTAACAGTAAATGATAATAATTTTTCATTTTTAACAACAGATCAAAGTTCAATATTTCAAAACACATTTACATTTCAATTACCTACAGGAAAAACTATGTATGTTGATTGGGGTGATAATAATATTTCTACTTTTAATGGTAGTGGAACAACTGATGTTTCTATTACTTCTACTTATACATTAACAGCAACAACTTATAATATTACTCTTTTCGGAGATTATTTAGATTTAACAAAAATAACTATTTATTCTCAATCTAATACATCTGGAGATGTTTCTGGTTGGTCTTCATTAATTAATTTAACTCATATAGATAATTATTTTAATTCAACTACTGGGGATATTTCTTCATGGTCTTCATTAATTAATTTAACTTATTTAAATCATTCTCAAAATTCAACAAGTGGGGATATTTCTGGTTGGTCAGGTTTAACTAATTTAACTTATTTAGTTAATTATTCTAATTCAACAAGTGGTGATGTTTCTGGGTGGTCTTCATTAATTAATTTAACTTATTTATCTAATATTAATAATTCAACAAGTGGTGATGTTTCTGGGTGGTCTTCATTAATTAATTTAACTTATTTAGATAATGGGGAAAATTCAACTACTGGTGATGTTTCTGGGTGGTCTTCATTAACTGGGTTAATTTATTTAAATAATTCATATAATTCAACAAATGGTGATGTTTCCGATTGGTCAGGTTTAACTAATTTATTTGAACTATATAATATTACAAATACAACTACTGGGGATGTTTCTGGGTGGTCTTCATTAACTGGGTTAACTCAATTATATAATGTTGATAATTCAACAACATTTGATTCAACTCCTACATGGTCTATGAGTGGTATTATTGATTTATATGATAATAATTGGACTTCTCAGATGGTTGATAACGTATTAGCTTCTTTTGCAGCATCACCACTTCAAAATTGTATAATAGATATAGCAGGAACAAATTCAGCAAGAACTTCAGCATCAGATGCAGATAAAGCAATAATTATAGATGCAGCAAATAATAACACATTAGATGTTAATGATTATTAATATCAACTAAAAACAAGATTAACAAAAAATATAATATATTAATGAGAATAACAATATTAGATTATATAAAAGGAATTAAAAAAGGTAATAGAGAAGCAGAATTATATTTTGAATCAGGATTTATTTCTAATAATAAAATTTATAAATCTAAGAAAAAATATAATAGAAAAAATAAACACAAAAATAATGAAGAGTAAAAGATTAAAATTCGCAATTATTATGATTATATTAAATATGATATTATTTATAATAGGGATGTTTACACATATTAATTTAGTAGAATTGGGAACTGGATTAACATTAGTTAATTCTCCATTATTCATTTATATTTTTGGAGAAACAATAAGAAAATCTGAAGAAAAAATTATTAATTAAAAAATGGCAGAAGAAAAGAAAGTAATTTATAATGTAGAGGTTAAAACAGATTCTAATAGTTTAAAAAAATTAGATAAAGCATCACAAGATACAAGTAAATCTATTAATAAACTTAATGAAACAACTAATAAAGCAGGTAAAGAAAGTAAATTAATGAAACAATATAATGAGGCTGGTGTTGGATCAATTAATAAATTAAAAACAGCTAATAAACTATATCAAAAAGAATTAGAAAATCTTAACCAAACTACAAAAGATGGAAAATTAAGAGCTACAGAAATAACAAAATCTATGCAAGCTAATGAGAAAACTCTTGAAAGTATGGGTGGTACTACAAAAAAGATGGGAGTAGCATCAGAAGAAGCTAGTGAAAAATCTATTGGTATGTTTTCAAAAATGGGATCTGGGATTAAAGGATTGTTTAAAACTTTTATAGCTAATCCTATAGGTTTATTAATTGTTGCTATTGTTGGTGGTTTAAAAATGTTATATGATGCATTTAATAGAAGTTCTGAAGGTCAAGATAAAATGGCGAAAGGAATGGGAATAATAAAAGGATTACTTAATACTGTAATGCAAGTTTTTAATTCTTTTGCTACAGTTGTGATGAAAGCTATTGATGATCCAAAAAAAGCTTGGGATGGTTTAGTAGATGGTTTTAAAACTGGTACTAAATTTATTAAAACTCAAGTTGTTGGTAGAATAAATGGATATTTTACTAAAATGGGTGGAGAAATAGCATTAACTTTTTCTAAAATTAGATTAGCATGGAATAAATTATGGAAAAATGAAGAAGGAATTGCAGCTGCTGAAAAAGATATATCTGAAGCAAATAAAAAAATAGCCGCTGGTGCAAAAGAAATAGAAATTGCAAATACATCATTAAAAGGTGTTATTGATGATGTTAAAGATTCTTTTATTGAATTTGGGAAAGAAGCAAAAAAAAATATAGAAACATCACAGAAAATAACAGCTGCAACTTTAGCTTTTAAAAGATTAAATGTTGCTATCACTAAAGGTAATGCTGAATTAAATAAACAGAAAATAATACAAGAGCAAATAGCTGATGATGCAACATTATCATTAGCTGAAAGAGAAAAAGCAGCAATAAAAATAATTAAATTAGATACAAAAATAGCGAAAAATGTAGTTTCTTTAGCAAGAAATGCAGAATCAAATGCCCGTGCAGAAGCAAAAGCAAAAGGAGATACTTCAGTTGAATCACAACAAAATATTGCAAATTTAATGGCAGCAAGAAAAACATCAGAAGGAGAATATGTTGTAGTTGTAGCAAATGCTAATAAAAGAGTTAGAGAAATTAGAAGTGATAATTTTGAAATTGCTTTAGATGCTGAAGTTGATTTTACAGATAAAAAAGCTCAAGCATTAATAAAACAATCACAAAATGAAGATTTTTCTTTTAAAGAAAGAAAAGAAGCATTATTAAAATTAACAACTCTTACTAATGAATCATATGATAGGCAATTAGATTTAGTTAATAAATTTTCTGATACTAAAATAGATAAAAATAAAATAGCTGAATTATCAGATGCCAAACAAGTTAAAGCTTATTTAGATGGTCTTGGTTTATCAGAAGTTATAACTAATAGAGTTTTAAATGATATTATTAGAGAAAGAGAAACTGTTAATGCTGATATAAAATCAGCTAATGATGATTTAAATGAAGCTATTAAGAGTAGTGATGAAAATTCATTAGAATCAAAAATTGATAATTTAACTAAAAGTGCTAAATTTGAAAAAGATTTAATTGATGGAACAGTTGATAATAATGAAGAAGCGGCAAAACAAAAATTAGATGTTGATATTAAATATGCAAAAGATGTTTTGGATTTATATATTCAACAAGCAAGAGCAGATAAAATTTTAACAGAGGAAGAAGAAAAAAATATTAATATTAAAACAAAAGCATATGAACAATTTATAAAAGATAGAGAAGTATTAAGAACTAACAGTTTATCATCAGAAGAAATTGAATTTAAAAAAAGAGAAACTCAATTTAAACAATTACTAGATAATAAAATTATATCACTAGAAGAATATAATGAAGAAATAGATAGTATAGAAGAAGAAAGAAGAGTATATCAAAAAGAAAAAAAAGATTTAGAAAATATTGAAGATGCTGAAAAGGCTATTGGTCAAGCTCAATTGATAGTAGGTATGTTATCAGATTTATCTAATGCTTTAACTGAAAATGAATTAACAGAACAGGAAAATAAATATAATGGTATAGATAAAGCAGCTAAAACAGCATATGATAATGAAGTAGCAAGAATTAAAGCAAAAGGATTATCTGAAGAAGCCGAGAAAAAAGAATTAGATAATTTAAATAAAACTTTTACTGATGATCAAATAGATAGAGATAAAAAAAGAGATGATGCTGAACGTAAAATAAAAAAGGAAGCATTTGAAAGAGAAAAGAAACTAAATATTATATCAGTTATTATTAATGCTGCAACCGGTATTATGCAAGCTTTTGCACAATTGGGACCAATTGGTGGTATTGTGGGGGCAGCATTAATAGCTGCAACGGGAGTATTACAATTATCAACAATTTCGCAACAACAATTTCAAGGAGCAACTGGTGGAAAATTAATTGGAGATTTACATTCTCAAGCATCTGGTGGTATTCAACTTAGTCCAAATATGATGGCTGAAGGAGGAGAATTTTTAATTAATAAAGCAGCAACACAAAAATACGAACCATTATTAGATTCAATTAATTCAACTGGGAATGCTAATAATGATACAAGCTCAGTTTCAGAAATGATAGATTATGAAAAAATGGGAGAAGTAATAAGAATGAATATAAAAACTCATATTGTTTCAAGTGAAATGACCGATCAACAAGAAGAAGATAATAGAATTGTAGAATTATCACAATTCGGGAATAAATAAAAACTCATGTTGTTTCAAGCGAAATATCAGATCAACAAGAAGAAGATAATAGAATTGTAGAATTATCACAATTCTAAAAAAATAAATAAACATAATGGCAAAAAAAACAAAACCAATTTATGAATTATTATTAGATGATGAAAATTTTGATGGATTACAATATTTATCACTTGTTCATGATCCAGCAATAATGGTAAATTTTATTAAATTAAGTAAAAAAATAAATTTAATAAAAAATCAAGAAAAAAGAATAATCACTGGTCCGGTTTTAATTCCAGATCAATTAATTGATAGAGGTGATTGTTTTATAATGATTAAAGAATCTACTATTTTAAAAATAAACGAACATTTCTTTAAAAATTTCAAAAATCAATCTATTAATATAAATCATGAAATTCCTGTAAACGATAATACAATTGTTGAAAGTTGGATAATAGATGATCCTGAATATGATAAATCTACAAAATTAGGATTTCATCTTCCAAAAGGAACTTGGATGATTTCTATAAAAATTGATAATGATGAAGTTTGGAATAAGATAAAAAATGAAGATTTAAGAGGTTATTCCATAGAAGGTTATTTAACACAAGTTTTAATAAAAGCATCAATTTTTAAAACAGAAAATCATTTTAATGAAGAATCTATTAAATATTTAGAAGAATTAATAAAAAAATCATCTTTTGAAAATAGTGAAATAGATGAAATAATTAATGAAATTAAATATATTTCAAAAAATATTGAAAATAATTAAAAATTATTAAAACAGAATCGTTCTTTTTTCTAATACTTTAATATATAACCAAAAATTTTTTCAGATAAGTATTTATTTGAAAATAAAAAATAATAATATAACAAATGAATTTTAATGAAGGAATTGAAAAATTAACAAAATTACTTAAAAATAAGAAAGTTAAATCTGAAGATAATATTAAATTAACTGAAGTTACTCCTATACCTGTTGAACCTGTTGTTCCTGTTGAACAACCAGAAGATATACAAGAAGAACTTACTTTGGAATTGTTATCAGAACAAATTATAAATTTATCAGAAGAATTAGCAATGTTGATTGCTAGAGTTGAAGCACTTGAACCTACGGAAGAAGTTGTTGAAGAAACTAAAATTGTTGAACCTATTGAACAAGCAGAAATCAAACCAATAGAACCAATAAAAGAAGATGTTAAATTATCAGAAAATGAAATTAAATTATCAGAAGAAATTACAAAACTTAAAGAAGAAAATAAAAATTTAAAATCTGAACCAGTTTCTGATCCAATTTTAAATAATACAAAAAAAGAAATTAATGAATCATCATCTTTTGCATTAAAATGGAAAAAAGGTAATGAAGATTATATAAAAACATTTGATTTATAAAATTTTAATTAAAATTTAATTAAATCTATTCAAAATTTTTAAATTTTGAAAAAAAAATAATGAAAAAATTATGGCATTTACGGTATCCGGATTATCGGATTATACAAAAAAAGCAAATAAAATATTTACTGAAGGAGTTTTACTTGATGGTAAATATGAAAAATATGAAAATATTCGTGGAATAAGAGGAACACAATATATGAATTTTTCAGATACAGATCTTGTTTATGCAGCTATAGGTTGTGGAACAACAGCTAGTGGCGGAACCGCATTTACGGAACGAGCAATTACTGTAACAGGAACAAAAATACAAACACCATATTGTTGGACTGATTTAGACCAAAAAGGTTTACCTTCTAATAATGAAGTTGCAGCATCAATAACAGAAGAAGCAAGAGGACATTTAGCAGTAAAATTAGAATCTGTTTTATGGAAGGGTAGCACAACACCAACTATTACAGGTTGGTATGCTGCATTAAGAGCAGATTCAGATATTATAACTGTATCTGGAACTTCAACCCCATCTCAATCAAATATAATTGGTATAATTAGTGGTATGACCGCTCAATTAACTGATAGAATAAGATATAGAATGGATGTTGGTGGTTTAGAAATTTATTGTAGTAATAAAGTATATGAATTTTATAAAAAAGCTAGATTGGCCAAAGATCATTATCGAGATCAAGATGCTGATATGGGTAAAAAAAGAGAAATGTGGTTGTTTGATTATTTTGGAGAAATCAAAATAATTGGAACTTCACAGTTCCCTAATGATACAGATCTTTTATTAACAACTCCAAAAAATTTAATTATTGGACGTGATGGTGTTATTAATAAAGATTATTTAAAATGGGTTGATAATTATGAAACTGATATGAGTATTCTTAAAGGTGCTTTTTGGATTGGACCATCATACAAATATGCTCAAGAAGCAATAGTTTGGCAATATATTTCGTAAGAAATGATGTAAAAATATATCAAAATAGAGTTCTTAATTGAACTCTATTTTTAAAAAAAAATTTAAAATAAAATGGCATGTAATGTAAGTGAAGGAATAAATAGACCTTGTACTGATGCTCATGGAGGTGTATTTCATTTCTATATAACTGATAGACCAATTAGTGGAATGACCATTACTGAAGATGGAACAGATTCAGCAATAACATCAATTTCTGATGAATCTTCAGCATTAACTTTTTATCCTTATTGGCCTAATAAAAATAGCTCAGAATGGATTGAAACACAAAGTATAGCAATTGAAAA
>Ga0222628_1000914_pt1 | contig 10759 bp, 7 predicted proteins | sample AntAcemetageno95_FD_179860 | JGI IMG/M metagenome (GOLD analysis project Ga0222628, IMG submission 179860) | Saline water microbial communities from Ace Lake, Antarctica - #95 | ecosystem: Environmental > Aquatic > Non-marine Saline and Alkaline > Saline | place: Antarctica: Ace Lake | collected... | reverse complement strand
TGACCTTCGAGGGGAGCGACAGGCCCTTGCCTTCCAATGATTTTAGTCTCAATCTCAGCGGTTCATTTGTTGATATGCAGGCCAATGGGTCCGATATTCATATCACCTTGAGCAGTGCGTCAGACTTCGCCACCCTCAATGATGTGAGTGGCACAGCAACCCTGGAGACTGACGGCCAAATGGTCTTTACAGACGCCTCTTTTTCAGGCTCTATTGGCAATGTGTCCCATGGTAGCCGGCTGGATCTGACGTTCCAATTTTTCCTGGGCCTGCAACCCGAGCCATTTTATCAAAAACAAATGCGGGCCATTGTTGGGTCGGTGAACTCTACTGATCCTACACCGCCACGACTGAGTGCTGGATACTGGGCTTATGATGACACCGATACGGAATATCCTGAGGTACCAACCTATGATTGGCTGGATCTGAGCGAACAAGACGGCGCCACGATGTATACGCTGGGAGATGATGATCACGAGGTCATCGACCTGCCTTTTGAGTTCACGTATTATGATGTGGTCTATGCTGAAATGACCCTCAATTCAAATGGTTGGGCTGCCTTTGGCTCCGACTATATCAACTATTTCAGAAATTGGTCCATCCCCATGCCCTTGGGGCCAGATGCCATGTTGGCTCCGTTCTGGGATGATCTTGACAATGATACATTGGTCAATGGTCAGGAAGAATCACGCCCCATCTATCTCTATAGCTATCATGACCAGGCCAATAGTAAATTCATCATCGAATGGCATGAGGTCTGGAACGGCTTTGGTGATCGCAGCTATCTTGAGACCTTCCAAATCGTTATGTATGACCCGAGTCTCCTTGCAGCAGATGACGGGAACGGTGTCATTGAATTTCAGTATTTTGAGATCAATGATGTGGATCAGATCAACAATTATAGTACCATTGGGATCGAATCTCCAGACCAAAACGATGGCCTTATGTACGCCTACGCCTTGAATTACGCACCCGGTGGGGCCGAAGTCACAGCAGGTAGCGCGATCCGGTTCACTACCAATCCACCAGAGTTCTATGTAGCCTCAACTGATGAGCGCGGACAAGTCCCTGCCACATTTAGTGTCGGTGCAGCCTACCCCAATCCCTTCAATGGCTACACAACCGTGCCCTTCACACTCCGAAAGGAAGGTGGGGTCACTCTGCAGATCTTCGACCTGCTGGGCAGACAAATAAGTAGCCATGACCTCTCAGGATTAAGTGCCGGTGATCATCAATATGTATTAGGTACTGAGTCCCTTAATTCCGGCGTTTATCTCGTTCGTTTACTCCATGGTTCTGAGCAACAGATTCAGAAAGTGACCCTGCTAAAGTAAGTCTCTCGAACGCCTTTCAGCTTAATTACCGGGTGGATTCCAAAAGGGATTCATCCGGTTTTTTGTTGGCCTCAAACTCGATGCAAATCAAGGGTTCTAGCTGATTATTTATGTAAAATGTGAACTAAGAAGTCACCTTTCATTCGGATCATATTAGGTGGGTTGAAGTAAATGCCCACTGATCGCAAAACTGGACCCGATATTTCTTTTATCAAATTGTTAGATTGCAGGCGTTCCAGCCCTACGCGCCTTTAGCTATATTCTCCGAATTGGGGTAACGTATAGAAAGGTAGATCATGTCTAAAAAATTCCTGAGTATCATCATCCTTCCATTTCTTTTCGGAGGCTTGTTTGCAGCTAATAATACCGACTCTAAAAAAGTCATTCTGGAGCTTAAATCCTTTGACCACAACCAATCTATTCTACAAGCAGCCGATGTTGATTTTACAATAGGTAGTGTGAATTATGTGGCTGGTAACTATGATCGACTGATCACTGATATGGATGGCCAAATGCGCTTGATCGGTGCCCCGGATCTACCTTCTACAACGATCATGCTTGCAGTCCCCGCCTATGGTGATCTCGAGTCATCATTTAGCTACCAATCTATGCGCGTTGAAACTGATGTAAATCTGGCTCCCTTTCAACCCGTACAGCTGGAAGCTCAGGGCATTGAGTCTCAGTTTCAGATCGACCGTGAGATCTATGAGCAAGATGCCTGGTTTCCGGAGAATCCAGTCATCGTCCACGAGCGCGTCACCATGCGTGACCTGACCCTGGCAAGCGTTGAAGTGACCCCCTTTCAGTACAACCCTGCCCGCAAAGAGCTTCGCGTCTACGAAGGTCTGGAAGTCACACTGGACCATGACCAGGCCCTTGAAACACCAGAACGTCCCATCTCCCGCTTTTTCGAGCCGATCTATCAGAGTATGGTTCCCAATTCTGCCCTGGTTCTAGAAGCCAATTATCAGACCCCTTCGGTACTTTTTATACACCCCAATAACTCAACCGTCGAATTGGTTCTCCAGAATCTAGCTGACTGGCGCCATGAAAAAGGGTTTGAAGTTCACATGGCCAGCACCTCAGAAACAGGTACATCCAATTCAGCCATCAAGAATTACATCCAGGATGCCTACAATACCTGGGAAAATCCGCCTGAATTTGTTGTCCTCGTAGGTGATGCCGGTGGCAGCTTTAATATCCCAACCTGGACTGAGTCATGGTCATCCTATGCCGGTCCCGGTGATCTTCCTTACGTACACCTGGCCGGAGGCGATTATGTTGCCGATGCATTTGTAGGTCGTTTGCCTTTCGGTTCCACCACTGAATTTACCAATATTATTGCCAAGATATTGAACTACGAGAAAATACCTTCCACCACGGATCCAACCTGGTTTACCAGAGCCCTGTTGGTCGGGGATCAATCCTCCTCAGGTCTCTCCACCATTATGACCAATCGCAATATCAATGAATACACCGAAGCCGCTGGCTTTCACAATAATTTCCAGGTCTACGGGGGTTCCTTTGTGTCAGAGATCGCCAACGGTATCAATGCCGGTGTCTCCTATTTTAACTATCGTGGTTGGCTGGGAATGAGTGGTTGGGGCAACAGCAACACCTCCTCACTGTCCAATGGAGCCAATTTACCTTTTGTCACTATCCTGACCTGTGGAACCGGTACTTTTACCGGTGATTCCCGCTCTGAGCAATTTCTTCGGGTTGGTACCAGTTCAGTCCCCAAAGGTGCCATTGGTGCTGTTGGAACCGCCACATCAGGGACCCATACCCTCTACAATAATTGTGTTTCAGTCGGTATCTATAGTGCCATTTTTCAGCAAGATATGCCCTATGCTGGAGTTGCCCTTCAACGTGGTCGATTCGGCTTAAACGAGACCTATCCCAGTAATTCTGGCAATTATGTGGAGATCTTTAGCCACTGGAATAACTTGATGGGTGATCCCTCCACAGAACTCTGGACTGGCGTGCCTCAGAATATTTCAGTTGATGCAGTCAGCGATCTCACCAGCAATACCCAATTTCTCGAAGTGGATGTTGCCGATGCCTTAGGGTTTCCACTGGAAGGCGCTTGGGTTAGTCTAACAGGTAGCGCTGTTTTTGTGACCTCTTATTCAGATGCCTCAGGTAGCGCCGTCCTGGCCTTACCCGCCGACCTTCCCTCTACCCTTAAATTGACGGTTACACAGCACAATGCTATCCCCGTTCAAATAGCCATTACAGTGGCTGATGATTATGCCGTTGTCATCGATGCTGCCTCATTGACTGAGTCGTCAGGTAATGGTGACGATGTACTAAACCCAGGTGAGAGTGCTTCTTTTGACTGGAGCTTTACCAACCAGAGCGACGAAACCATTTATAACGTCCGCTCTTCATGGTTCCCAGAATACGGTGAGGATGGCACAATCATGTATGATAGCCTGCTCGCTGGACAGACCGTTGTGCACACTGGAGCCCTGGTTGATGTTCCTGTGAATTTCCCTGGGATGGCCCGTTTTGATTACCGCCTTCTTTTTGATTACAACGATGGTGAGACCTTTACTGATCATCGTCGTTTTGATGTGATCGCGCCCTATGTTGAGATCAATCAAGTGGGTGAGACTGGCATGCCTCCCTATTCATTCGACCCCGGTGAGATTTCTGATCTGGTCCTATATTCCAAGAATATCGGGTCCCTCCTGAGCAGCAATCTGAATGCGACGCTGCGGACCAATTTCCCAGATGTTGAGATCATCGACTCCACGGCAAATTTTCTTGATGCAGCCGCTGGAGAATTAACAGACAATGCTGCTTCACCCTTTCAGATCAACGTGACAACCCAGGTCACAGTAGGTATGCAGATACCCTTTCAAGTTGAATTCACTGATGATTTAGGTTTTATAGAAAGAGTCTCATTCCTGCTACCTGTTGGTACACCGGGAATAGGTGACCCAACTGGCCCCGATGCAGCCGGTTACTTCTGTTATAGCGACCAGGATTTGGCCTACGCTTTAGCGCCAACCTTTGACTGGATCGAGATTGCTAGCGGTCAAGGCGGCTATGCTGGATCGTTGGTCAGCCTGAGTGATAATGGGAATAACCAGGAAGATATCGCGACTGTAAGCATCCCCTTTGACTTTGGTTTCTATGGTGTGGATTACAACGAGGTCTCCATCTGTTCCAATGGCTATATAGCCCTGGGCCAAAGTGAGACAGCACTTTTTAGAAACTATCAGGTACCTGGCCCCATGGGACCCAGTCCGATGATCGCTGCCTTCTGGGATGATCTGGTCATGGGCTCGGGAGATGTCTATACCTATTTCAATTCAACTGAAAACTATTTTGTCATTGAATATCACAACATGCAGAATGCTTTTAGTGGATCCACAGAAAAGTTTGAGATCATCCTCTACAATCCTGACTATTACGGGAGTACGGATGGTAATGGAGATGTCAAGATCCAGTACCATACCTACGCCAATGATAATGTCGGAACCACCTGGTCATCCAGTCATGGGCAATACTCCACCACTGGAACGGAAGACCATACGGGTACGAGAGGTCTCCAGTACACTTATAACAATAGTTGGGCTGAGACTGCCCATCCCCTGACCAGTGGATCCGCTCTGCTCTTTACAACCCGTACTGACGCTGTTTTACCCTGTCCCGGTTGGGCCAGAGGTGATATCAACCACGATGGTCAGAAGAATATCCAGGACCTCGTTCTTTTGGTTCAGGCACTCCTTGGTTCAACAACCATCGGCGAGTGTGAATTCTGGTCAGCCGATATGTCAAGTGACTCCACCATGAGCGTCAGTGATATTGTCATGCTTGTAGATGTGGTACTGGGCAATGGCATGGGGCGGGTGACCGCCAGCAATGATGCTGCATCCGCGGAGTTTGTCAAGGATAATGGGTCGTTATACCTTCGCTCTGAGACAGCTGTTGAAGCCTTTAGTTTTACGATTGAAGGAACTGAACGTCCATCATTTGTTCCCCATGATGGACTGACTATTCAAACTCGGGATCTCGGATATGAACTTCGAGTTTTGGGCTACTGGTCGGGCACTGTTGAACAGGATGTAGAATTGGCCCGTTTCCCAAATAACCAATTTGTGGTTAAGAATACCGATGCAGCCAATGGGAATGGAACCACCCTAAGGAGCTCAATTATTGAGATTCCTGAGAGTTTTACGGTAAACACGGTCTATCCAAACCCATTCAACCCCACTGTGAATATCAGTTACAGCTTGCCGCTGGCTCAGGAAGTCAATCTGAGGATCTATAATGCTTTGGGACAAGAAGTTGATGCTTATCAGGCAAATGCCCCAGCAGGTGAACATGTGTTTACCTGGAATGGTCAAAATGCTGCTGGCAGACCCGTAAGTTCGGGCCTGTATTTTGCAAGAATCTCTGCTGGAGATGCTGAACAAATGATCAAGTTAACTCTGCTCCGTTAGGGACTTTGTTACCGGAAATGTGTGAGGAATGCCATGAATAAAAACCTGTTACTGGTTGAAGATGATACTGAGATCATCGGCCTTCTCAAGGAAGGTTTTCGCTATGAAGGCTTTGAACTCACCATTTCCAAAGATGGAGATAGTGGTCTGGAGAAGGCCAGGCAGGGCGATTATGGGTTAATCCTCATGGATTGGATGCTCCCAGAAATGGCTGGTATTGACGTTGTACGGGCCCTTCATGATGAGGGGATTTATACCCCGGTGATTATGCTTACCGCCCGTCATGATGAATTGGACAAGGTTGCAGCCCTGGAAGCAGGCTGTGATGACTATATCACAAAACCCTTTAGTATCAAAGAGTTAGTCGCTCGAATCAATGCTGTCATGCGCCGCTCCGCCTCCCGCCAAGTCGATAACGAAAGTGTGGAGAGAACCATCGAAAAGGGTGAACTCCATATCGACCTGGAGAAACGCATTGTGACAATACGTGGGGAAGAAGTGCAACTCACCGCCACTGAGTTCAATTTATTGACGCTCCTGATCCGCCAACCCGGTCGCGTTTATAGCAGAAAACAGCTCTTGGACATCGTCTGGGACTATTCCTTTGAGGGTTATGAAAACACGGTGAATACCCATGTTAACCGCCTCAGATCAAAAATTGAGCTCAATCCCAACAAACCTGAATACGTCCTCACCGTCTGGGGCGTCGGTTACAAATTTTCGGATGAACTTATAGTCAGTAATGGTTGATATCCAACGCATACCACTTCACCACACCCTGACCTTTAAGGTCACCATCGCACTGGTTCTGTTCTTCATGCTCAACAGTGTTGCGCTGGTGCTATGGGACCAGGCTGACCTCATGCAAGAATTGGAAATTGAGATTCAGACTGCCTATCGCCATACCGCCGTAGACATTGCTGAAGAGCTGGAACCCTTTATGACCGACTCCCAAAAAGTGTCGGTCTTTATTGATTCAATAGCCATGAACTATCCTGGTATGGAACTCTTTCTGGTCTCAAGGCATGGCCAGATACTCGAGCAAGGTAGTTATGTCCCTTCCACATTGATTTCCAAAACGGTTCCTATTGATATTCTTGAATCATTCATAGAAGCCGATACCAGCGACTATCCTATCGAGATTCCCATCCCTACTGCCACCGACCTGGAATTCGTTTTTTCCAGTGCCAGACTGGGCAGTTCTTTAGACCCTGATGGATACATTCTGGTAACCTTGTTGGAAGGTGGGGCAGATGAGCAGATCAGTTGGTGGGACGAATATGGACTGCTGCTCGTCCGAGCCGTTGTTTTTAGCTTATTCATTTCAATTGTCGCCGGGATCATGTTCTGGTATTTTCTAACCCGCCGTATCGATCACGTTGCCCATGCCGTTCAGAGCTATCGCTCAGGTGAAAATGGTGTAAAATTAAATAAAAACGGTTCTGATGAGATTGCCCACGTGGCCAGTCATGTTGGAGATATGATGGATCGAATTGACAGCATGTTTGATGAATTGGGCAAAAAAGAGAAGATGCGTACTGAGCTCCTCGCATCAGTAAGCCACGAATTACAGACGCCACTTACAGTTATGCAAGGCAACATCGAAACATTGGTCGAGCATCGGGAAAAGATGTCAGATGCAGATTTGACTCACAAACTGGGGACCGTTTACTCCCAGGTGAGACGGATGAGTACCCTCATTGATGATATATTCGATGTGGCGATCCTGGAAACGGGTCAAATGCGGATTAACCCTGAGCCGTTTCCCATGGTTGAGTTGGTAGAAAGTGTTATTGAAGATTATTCAATGCTGATTGAGCAATCTAAACTGACATTGGAAAGAGGCTTCTCCACCGATATCCAAACGGTTATTGCTGACCCCCTGCGTATTCGCCAGGTCATTCGTAACTTATTGAGCAATGCCGTAAAATACTCACAACCCGGTGGAAAATTAAAACTCTGCACGCGAGTGAATGCCAACGAAACCCTAACCTTTAGTATTGAAGATACTGGAATCGGCATCGCTGAAGCAGAACTTGAAAACGTATTTCGCAGCTTCTATCGTTCAAGCCAACCTGTAGCTGATACCGTTAAAGGGACGGGGTTAGGGCTCCATATTTGCCAGGAGATCCTCAAACTCCATGAGACCAAGCTCAGAGTTAAGAGCCGCCTCGATGTTGGCAGTACTTTTTCCTTTGATCTTAGACTCTACAAAGAAGTTGTAACCATTTAGCTCCACATACCCTCTAAGCCTAAAAATTGGAGAAAGGGATTCCTTTATGTCACAGGAAGTAACCACAGATAGCGGTCTAAAATATATCGATCTGGAAATTGGGGAGGGCAAGTCACCCCTCAATGGTCAGGGTGTATCGGTGCACTATACTGGAACACTATTGGATGGTAAGAAATTTGATAGTTCCCATGATCGGAATAAACCTTTCAGCTTTACCATTGGAATTGGCCGAGTCATCCCCGGTTGGGATGAAGGCGTACTATCCATGAAAGTGGGGGGCAAACGCAAGTTGATCATCCCATCAGATCTGGGATATGGTGCTCAGGGCGCTGGTGGGGTCATCCCGCCCAATGCCACGCTTATCTTCGAAGTCGAACTATTGGCCATCAGATAGTCCAATATGTCACCCCCTGAACTCAAGGACTCCCTAAAGGAATATCCCCTAAGCGTCCTTTATTTCTCGACGCCAAGTTGTTCGGTCTGTCAGGTTTTAAGACCCAAGGTTGAAGCATTGATCCAGGCCAACCCACCCTGGCATTTTCAATATGTGAATACCGAAGAATCAATGACTCTGGCGGGTCAACATTTAATCTTCGCCGTGCCCACGCTATTACTCATGGCGGAGGGACGTGAAGTGAGTCGTCTGAGCAGACATTTTGGCCTCCATGAACTTGAAGCGGGTCTGACTCGCTATGCCCAACTCATCCAAGACCCCGAAAATTCTTAATCTGATTTTGGATACCCTGGACATGGGCTTAGTTTGCATGATGGAACCAAGATTGGATAGTCCCTACATATGATCACCTATTTGATACTAAGGAACCCCGGGCACAATCGGGTCTATTACCACCAATCAGAGAAACTTGCCTTGGCGGAGCTGAAAATCGCCGCCCTGGCCATGGACCAGGATTGTAGTGACATTCAGCCGCAAGTCATCGCTGGCATTAGCTATTTGAGCTTCTCTGTTGACACAGAATTGAGCGCAGTAAATCTGGCCATACTAGCCAGGTTGTCTTTCATCTTTGCCCTGTTTGTTCAGCAGGATGAAGGAGCGGCTGTGACCCTTGTACCTCTCGAAATTCCAAGTTATGAGTACATCGATCCCAAAATATCATCCCTGCTCAAATATTCGGGGAAGACCAATGAAATCTTCACCCGGATGATGATCAATGTGGCCCTCTTGTCGAGTGGCTACGACCTCTCCCAAAAGATTCAATTGTTGGATCCTGTGGCAGGGAAAGGGACCAGTCTCTACGAAGCCGCTATTTCTGGCTTTAATGCAACGGGGGTTGAGATCGATAGAAACCTGGCCCATGAGACCACCGTATTCTTTAAGAAGTATCTTGAGCGTGAAAAATATAAGCATTCTCTTGTAAAAAATAGGGTCTATAACGGCAGTGGAACCAAAGAATCCTATGTTCAACACTTTGAGTACGCCGCCACCAAAGAGGAATTCAAGACTGAATCTACCCGCAAGACGTTGGATATCATTGCCGGCACAGCCTTACACTCGAAACGCTATTTCAAGGATGAAAAGTTCCACCTTATTGTCGGTGACCTCCCCTATGGTATCGCCCATGGTAATGTCGCCAACAAGAAACACGGATCGAAAACCCGAAGCCCCTCTGAACTGCTTCTCACCTGTCTACCAGATTGGTACAAGATACTAAAAGAGCAGGGTGCCCTGGTCCTGGCCTGGAACACCTTTGTGCTGCCTCGCCTGGAACTGGTTAAGCTACTGGAACAGAACGGCTTTAAGGTCCTAAAGTCCAGCCCCTACGATGAATTCACACACCGCGTGGATCAGTCTATCAAACGGGATATTGTGGTCGCTTTAAAAGTTAGCTAAAGGGTTTCAGAAGGCTTGAAACTGCTGGGATCTGGACCAGCTGGCGTCTGGCTAGTTTGATTTTTAATGGCCTCGATCTCAACAAAACTATAACGCTTGCCCTGACCCACTCCTTCACACTCTTCCTCGATCATTTTCCAACGGTACTGAGATTTTAGATTGGCCTTCCAGAAGGGATAGGTCCGACATTGGGTCGGACGGGCTTCATAAATGGTGCAGCCGTTCTCCCCGTAAAAAGTACAGTTGTCCCCATTATTCTTGAAAACATATTCACCCTCGTGGAGCTCCATGTGCTTTTCGGTGAAGGTCTTGACACTTAATTCGAGATGTTTGGCTGCGAAACCCACATCTTCCAGCGAGGGATAGACAAATCCGCCCCCCAGTTTACAACAAGCGCCACACCCAGTACATTCAAACTGGAGGCCTTCTGCGTAAAATCGTTCTTTTGTTGAGGGCTTGGGCACGCTTAGAAAAGTCCTTTGACCAAGCCACCATCCACAACGATAGATTGCCCGGTCATATAACTGGCCCTGGTGGAGGCGATAAAGGCGATGACGGCGGCCAACTCTGAAGGTTGCCCTAAACGTTTCATCGGGATATCCTTGGCAATGAGGGCCGGATCAGCCAGATCAGAGTGGAGCTGTTTTACCCGTTCTGTGTCGTGGATACCAGGGAGGACCATATTCACGGTAATCCCTTGGTCGGCCACCTGGGTCGCCAGAGTCTTGGCAAACCCTGTGAGACCTGCGCGAGCCGTATTGGAGAGGATCAGTGAGTCTATGGGCTGTTTCACAGACACGGATGTAATGAAGATGATGCGCCCCCAGCCTTTTTTACCCATTCCCGGAATGACCGCCAAAGCGGAGTCCTTCATGGCCAATAAATTGTT